>TARA_R110001632_G_scaffold76632_1_pt1 | contig 43771 bp, 39 predicted proteins | sample TARA_R110001632 | Tara Oceans TARA_R110001632 (sample SAMEA4398266) | marine metagenome | biome: Polar Biome; feature: [SRF] surface water layer (ENVO:00010504); material: water (ENVO:00002006), including particulate matter (ENVO:01000060) such as... | depth 5 m
TATGTAAAGGGGGGAGTATCGCTATAACATTCAACTCCATATCGGAGTTGCTGTGTTGTTAACTATTAATTATAAAAACTAATACGTTAACTAAAAATACGAAGAGTTAAACTCGACGTGGAGCGGTATTATACAGAGACAGACGATAATTTCAACTATTTTTGTAAAACAGCTAGGATAGTAAATAGTTATCACTGCAACTTATCAATATTGAGTCTACGATGGCGTGCCTGATCTTTTTATTAAATGATAATTCGTCTTACCTATATATAAGCAAAGCAAGTTAATTCTGCTTGGTAACTTATGATCCGAGTAAAAGCTAATTTTACCTAAAGATTATATTTTTCACCCTAGTTTAGCGATAATTAGTAAACTTCAATAATTTTTTATGTCGATTTTAGTTAAGTAATGATATACTCGCGCGCAAATTTTCAACAATTCCACTTTTTTAGTGATTCAATTAAATAGAGTAAAGTAATGGCAGATTTAGCTAAATACAGAAATATTGGTATCTTCGCTCACGTTGATGCTGGTAAAACAACGACAACTGAACGTATCCTTAAATTAACAGGTAAAATTCACAAAACTGGCGAAGTTCATGATGGTGAGTCTACAACTGACTTCATGGAACAAGAAGCTGAGCGCGGTATTACTATCCAATCTGCTGCTGTTACATGTGAATGGAAAAAGCACCGTTTTAACGTAATTGATACTCCTGGTCACGTTGACTTCACTGTAGAAGTTTACCGTTCACTTAAAGTACTTGATGGTGGTATTGGTGTATTCTGTGGTAGTGGTGGTGTTGAACCACAATCAGAAACTAACTGGCGTTATGCCAACGACTCTAAAGTAGCGCGTTTAATCTTCGTTAACAAATTAGACCGTTTAGGTGCTAATTTTTACCGTGTTACTGATCAAGTTAAAAAAGTATTAGGTGCTCACCCACTTATTATGACTTTACCAATTGGTGAAGAAGATGACTTTGTAGGTGTTGTTGACGTTTTAAGCCAAAAAGCTTACGTTTGGGATGATTCAGGTCTTCCAGAAAATTACGAAATTACAGATATTCCAGCCAATATGGTTGATGATGCTGCTATATACCGTGAGCAAATGATCGAAACTGCACTAGAAGCAGATGAAGATTTATTAATGGATTACTTAGAAGGCGAACTTACGCCTACTGAAGAGCAAATTAAAGCTTGTATCCGTAAAGGTACACGTGAATTAATGTTCTTCCCAACTTACTGTGGTTCAGCATTTAAAAACAAAGGTATGCAGTTAGTGCTAGATGCCGTTGTTGATTACTTACCTTCACCAACAGAAGTTAATCCTCAACCATTAACTGATGAAGAAGGCGAGCCTACTGGTAAATTCGCTATCGTTGATACTAAAGAAACCTTCAAAGCGTTAGCATTTAAAATTATGGATGACCGCTTTGGTGCGCTTACCTTTATCCGCATTTATTCTGGTACCTTAAATAAAGGTGATACCATATTAAACTCGTTCACAGGTAAAACTGAACGTGTTGGCCGTATGGTTGAAATGCAAGCGGATGACCGTACTGAGCTTTCTTCTGCTCAAGCTGGTGATATCTTAGCTATCGTAGGTATGAAAAACGTCCAAACAGGTCACACGCTATGTGATCCTAAAGATTCATGTACATTAGAAGCGATGGTTTTCCCTGAACCAGTAATCTCTATCTCAGTAACACCTAAAGATAAAGGTGGTTCTGAGAAAATGGGTATTGCTATCGGTAAAATGGTTGCAGAAGATCCAACATTCCAAGTGGAAACTGATATTGATTCAGGTGAAACAATTTTACGTGGTATGGGTGAACTTCACTTAGACATTAAAGTTGATATTCTTAAGCGTACATACGGTGTTGATTTAACTGTTGGTAAACCACAAGTTGCTTACCGTGAAACTATTACTCAAGAAATTGAAGATAGCTACACGCATAAGAAACAATCAGGTGGTTCTGGTCAATTTGGTAAAATTGATTACCGTATCCGTCCAGGTGAGCCAAACTCAGGTTTCACATTCACTTCTAAAGTTGTTGGTGGTAACGTACCGAAAGAATTCTTCCCTGCTGTTGAGAAAGGTTTCAAAAGCATGATGGATACTGGTGTACTTGCTGGCTTCCCTGTACTAGATGTTGAAGTTGAACTGTTCGATGGTGGTTTCCATGCTGTCGATTCATCTGCTGTTGCCTTCGAAATCGCTGCTAAAGGCGCTTTCCGTCAGTCAATTCCAAAAGCTGGTGCTCAGTTAATCGAACCTATCATGAAAGTAGATGTGTTTACGCCTGATGATCACGTTGGTGATGTTATTGGTGATTTAAACCGTCGTCGTGGCATGATTAAAGACCAAGAAGCTGGTGTTTCTGGTGTTCGTATTAAAGCTGACGTACCGCTTTCAGAAATGTTCGGTTACATCGGATCTTTACGTACAATGACATCAGGTCGTGGGCAATTCTCTATGGAATTCTCTCACTACTCACCTTGTCCAAATAACGTAGCTGAAGCAGTAATTGCTGAAGTTAAAGAACGTGAAGCAGCGGCTAAAAAGAAATAGTTATTTATAACCACTCTTTTTAAAGAAAGTTCAAAAAAGGATGCTTCGGCATCCTTTTTTATTATCTAAAACTTTCTAAATTTGTCGCATGCAAAATATAGCCATTACTAAAGCGCGTGATAAAGTTTTAGTTAAGTACTTATGTTTTTTGAATATTTGCTAACTTTGCGCTCTTAAACCACACCTAATAAGAACAATAATTTAGCAGGTAGCTACCAAGATGTTTAATTTTTTAAGCCGTTCAATAATGCGCCAATTGGTTATTACCATTTCAAGCACGGTCGCTTTTTTACTTATCATTACCTCCTTTTTCGTTTTATCTAATGTCAGTGATAATACCCGTAAACAACTTATATCTGATATAGAGAATATCGTCACAATACAATCGACAAAAGTAAAAGACTTCTTTGTTGCTAAAGGTCAAATCAATCATAGTGTATTTTCAAACCCACTGGTTATTGACTGGTTTAGTGATTACGATCTGCGATTAGCAAATATTAGCACTAACAAACCGTATCAGGACGTGACTCGCTATTTTAAATATTTTTCAGAACAAGATCCGGCGATAAAAAGTGTACTTTTTGGTAGTGAAAATACCCATGAATACTTTGATTTAAACGGTCGTTATGATGATGCCAAGTATTTCACCAATCAGCGTCCCCGGTGGAAACAAGGACTAAGTAAAGGAAAAATGTACGTTACCGACCCAGCTGTAGATAATAACGACGGTTCAGTTTCGGCTGCCATAACATCTCCCTATTACTTGCCAAATGGCAAACTTCTTGGCATTGGTGACATGGATATATTAATCACTACCATAGGTAAAGATTTACTCACCCATATTAAATATAAAAATTAAGGTGAAGCCTTCTTCGTGACAGATACCGGCAAACTCGTATTCTTCCCTGGATTTAATGACACTTTCAAACCCGGCGATACTATGGCCAGTGTCGATGACCATTTTGCTAACACATCAGACTTTGAGCAATTACAAGCTACTGTCGCACAAAATGCAACTGGCCTTGCCCAAGTTGCCTGGCGCGGTAACAATTAGGTCATTTTTAATCAAGTTAAAAGTGAATATCCTTTGCTGAATTGGAAGTTAGGCTTCCTCGTGCCAGAACAATTGATAGCACAACCGGTTGAAGAAGCATTTAGATTTTCAATTGCCATTGTTATCGCCATTATTCTAATGATTGCCATTGTTGTATGGTTAACGGTCTTACCCTTTGTTAAACGGATAACTAGGCTGCAGAATGCCATGAAAAACATCGCTGAAGGTGATGGTGATCTAACGCAGAGAATAGCGCCTTTAAAGAACGACGAAATCGGTAAGCTGGTAGATGAATTTAATAGCTTTATCGATTCGATTCAACAACTAGTCAGACAAACGGTCATTATTACTAAGGATGTCTCTACTTCTAGCAAAACAGCAGAAAATATTGCTAGCGAGACAGCTAATATCGTTGAAGCTCAAAAACAGAAATTGACCTTGTTGCAACTGCCGCAACAGAGTTAGCTCAAACCAGTATCGATATATCCAATAATACCAATCAATCAAAAGAGCTAGTTACTAGTGCAGAAGAGAAAGTATCGCTTGGTTCAGAGGTTGTTAACTAAGCAACTCATGGCATCCAGCAACTGTCTAATAATGTCGATAATGTCTCTCAAGTTGTAGAAAAGTTAAAGTCTGGCACACAAAGCATTGGTGATGCAGTTACCGTAATACGTAGTATTGCTGAACAAACTAACCTATTAGCCTTGAATGCTGCTATTGAAGCGGCGAGAGCTGGTGAGCAAGGTCGTGGCTTTGCTGTTGTTGCGGATGAAGTGCGAACACTTGCTTCTCGCACCCAAGAGTCAACTGCCAATATCAAACGAATCATTGAAGAACTTCAAGCGACAGCTGTTAATGCAGTCGGCGTTATGGAGTCGAGCTGCCTAGAAGCAGAAAATAGCGTGCAATTAACTCAGCAAATACAACAGGTATTAGCTGACATTGCCAAGGTGATTGGGCAATTTCAAAGCCAAATCTTTGAAATAGCCAATGCAGTAGATCAACAAGCTCATGTTGCTGAAGAGGTGTCTAAAAATATTGAAAACGTCAGAGCTTTAACCGATGAGACAGTTGAGGCGGCAAGCACAATGCAAGCGAGTTTAACTAGCTTATCAAACCAATCCAGTTCACTCTCAATGATCGTCAAACAATTTAGAGTCTAGTTTACATAACTCGATGTTACCTCAAGTTATCTTACAAGCTAGATAAGACAACACATACACCATATGCTAACTGTAACTGCGCCAACAGATAGCTCTAGAACAAAAAAGAGTTGGAGCGCCTTGTTAAGAATATTATAGCAATGTTAATAAATTTCTTCCCACTCAGTGAAATTTAACAGGCTTAGCGGCACAGGTTCATAGTTCCAGACTGAACCTAAGTACCTACATCCATGCAGGCAAGGCATTGGTTGAAGATAATGGTTATTCTCGACAACTGCTCCTGCGTTGTTCTAATGACTCACATCCCTATGAAAGCTTTATCGAAATCAATAGCACGGCCTGTAAGCCTTTTAAAATCCCCTCAGGAAACAAACTTAATAAACTTGGTATAATAGCCCTGTAAAAGCCGGCTCTTAAAATCAAATATACCATAACTATTTTCCGCAAGTATAAAAACAAAAAACCCAGCAATTACGCTGGGTTTGATGTTTATTTATGGCTAATATGTTTTTATATTAACACTTTTTAATTAAGCGTAAGCTAGAACGGTTATCTAAGACAAAATACATAAATTCAGGGTCAGTACAGAAACAAAACCTTTACCATAAAAGGGTCTTTACCAAATGACCCTAATACTTTTTTAAACATTAAAATACAATAATGTAGATTAATTGCGCTATTTTCTACCAATTACGGTTAAATTTAAACATTTTTCAACATTTCTGCCAAGGCGGTTTTACGAGTATCAACTGCGCCTTGTTTGTTAACACCATAACGAAAATCCGTTTCCTTGCCAATAATATGTACTTTATCTTCTGCTCTTGTCACAGCCGTATACAACCAACTACGATCAAGCAACCTTCCTCGTTCAAGTAAAACAATTACATTCGGTGCTTGTGACCCCTGCAATTTATGCAAAGTTAAGCAGTAAGCAAGATCGATATATTCAAATAATTGCCAATCCACTTCTAACAAACGTTTATTACCTTTTTCATCAAGGTCTTCAAGTTCAATAACACAAGCATATTCATCTGTAGGTTCAGCACTCTTAATGACACCCAATGTACCATTCTGAACATCGTGTTTGTAACTGGTCAGGGTAATGACAACAGGGTCACCTTCCCTGAAATCATAGCTTCCTTTAGTAATAGGCATATCCGTAAGGTCAAGAATCTTGCCATTAGGGTTCACAACGCCTTGCAGCATAATGTTTGCTTTTCTTACTGTATCATTGGTAGGAGCGACTATCATAGCGTTGTCATACTCAAAATATGCAGTTACTGCGTCTTGCAGAATGTTCCCTGTAGATTCTTGAAGCGTAATATCAGCAGTAGTTAATGACTCTGGCATTATGCCGTGCCGTATTGCATTGGAATATGCAGGTACACTACTATCTGCTCCCTGTCGTTTCACGACATCAAGTTCCACATGGTTTATTGCACCGCTTTTAATGACATCATTTAAAATCAACCCCGCATTAATCGGTGGAAGCTGATAAGGATCACCAATTAACAAGATTCGAACTTTATCAGAAAACAAAGTAACTAAACGCCACATGGTATATGCATCCAACATGGAGGCTTCATCCACAAGTAATACAGCCTTATCTTCATCAAGATCAGTTTCTCGCAACAGTTTTGCAATCGTTTTCGCTTCACTACCGATTGATTGTTGAAGCCTACGGGCTGCCTTTCCCGAAAGTGCAACGGGGTATATCGTATAACCTAATTTTTGATAAGCATTTACAATCAGCTTAGTAGTCGTTGTTTTGCCTGTTCCAGCTCCGCCTGTAAGGGCGAAGACATGGCTGACTAATGCTGTCCTTACGGCACGTTCTTGTGCTTTTTCAATGGGCCAATCGGCAGGAAATGAGGTTATAAAAGCCTCTTCTAACTCGCTCGACCAACGATTGTCTAATTTTCTGAGGTTACCAAAACGTTTGGCTATTGTTTTCTCAAATATATAATTGCCAGAAACAAAGTATTGGTTGTTTTTCTTAACAAATCCTATGATATCGCCATTGAGTTCTTTTGCCTTAGAAACTAGGTGCTCGTCTTTATTTAACGAGTCCGAGACACATGATTCGATGTCTTGCCAATCTGCAACCGTATTACCTTCATCACTCCATGACCTCAATGCTTGCTCAACGATTGCGACTAGTCTAATTTTTTCGTCCTGTTTTATACCAAAGTGCTTTTGAGCAATAGCATCTACCTTCGGAAACCGCATTCCCAGCGAAAACAACCGATACGGGTTCTGGGTAAGAAAATTGATAGCATCCTGATCGGCAAATCTGAACAATTGTCGCTGAATAGGGGCTTCTATTTCCCATTCAACCAACTGCGCTGAATGTTTTAGATTTGAATACTCTTTATAGCCATTCCAAAGCCCATGTACCGCTTTGTCTTTAAGCAGCACTTCCCTGACAGCTTGAAAGTTTGTTTTTGATTGGTCTTTTTCGTATGGGGCATATTTATCACATTCTAGGATGTTGAATATATCGCTTCTAAATTCAATCCAGAGTAATTGAGCACTTACTTTACCTATGCCTTCAAATACTTTCTCTGTGCTTAAAAAGGTTACAAAGCCAGCACCATTATCTGGCATAATACATTTCAGTGTCGGCTCCATAAAGCGCCATACATCAACATACCTACCTGTGCTGACTTGTTGCTGTCTGATACTGAAGTTTTGCTCTTTAAGGATTTTCCATTGCTGCCCGACTTTCGGATCAATATTTAACTTGTCTTGAGTAGTCAGAATCTCAATACGATGCGCACCTGCTTTGTGGTTAACAAAAATAGCTCCCAGCCGGACATTATCCGGGTGGTACTGGTATATTCTGGTGATCCTTACCAGATAAGCACTACTCTTCATTTCCACAAGCCCATTTCAATCAGTACATCTTTAAATTCAGATAGCTTGGCAACTTCGGCAGCTAACTTAGCATTTTCGTTTTGTAGTCTTCGGTTTGTTCTTTTTAGGTCTCTGACTCTAGCGCTATCTTTGATGTCTTCGTCAGTTTCTTTTGATACATCAATGATCTCTTTATCGAGAGGCAGGTTTTTCTTACGTTGCTGGTAAACCCCTGAGGTAGCAAGTTCTTGTTTAAGTTCTTGCAACAAATCAAAGAGCTTTTTATTTCTTTTTTCCTTAAATGCAGAGGAATCAAAACCAAGCTCATCAGCAATTTTTTTGGGACTTAACGTATCACCATGCCAATAATCCAACCAATTAGGCGACTCTTTCGATTTCATTTCTGCAACCCAACCGAGAAATAAATCTCTGTTACGCTTGCCTCTTTCTTTACTCATCTTAACCTCCACCCACGATGTGTCTTATCGTAGTCCTAACACCATACTCCTTTGAGAACCAAAAAATAATTATCTTTTGAATAGCGTTAAGTTTATTTTCTGACGGTGCGCCTTTCTCAGCTCTAATATCAATATGCTTTTTATTGAGAATACCAAAAGTTAATGGGCTAAAAGAGGCGATGAGCTGTTTAACGTCCGAATTTGCTCTGGCGAAAAGCCGTGCCGAAGTAATTCAAAATCATCTAAATCGATGATTGCCATTTTTCCTTTTCCAATGAGCTGATACTGTGAGTGACTGGATGTAATAACCTGCTGCGCCCCTATATCCATCGATACGATCCGCGATGTTGTCACGTAGTCCCCTTCGAAAAAGCGAAAAGTTTGATCGTGTTGTACTGTAGCATATAACACTTCTCCTATTAATTGTCTCCCATCCATGACACCAACAATATACCAATTTTTTACAGTGGTGTTCAAAAGCCTCTCCTCGAAGTTAGCGTGAGGATATATGATAAAAAAATCGGAATTAAAAGCATAACCAAAGCGTGGATCTAATCCTGACTTTTTTCTATGGTGCAGTAAATAAAGGGAATAAAGTAGATTTTGCAATCACAGTGAGTAGTTTATTTTTCATATGCTGTATACATAGTGATAAGAATTTGCATTAGCCTACAAAGCTAAGGGATTTACTTGTTTATTTATTGATTCATAATAGCTTTAATTAGAGGCATGAGTCTTAAACCATACTACTCGGTTTAGCTTAATTAGTTCATCTCTGATTACTGAGTTATTAATCAAAAACAATCGTTGTTAAAAGGAGTCGATCGCGATGTCTACTTGGGCTGGAATTGATTTTGGGAAATATTCCATCGAGGAATGGCAAAATACGTATCATAAGTGGCTCTTCAATGATGCTGATCGCGTCAGAGAAGGAGACTTTATTGGTTACCGTATAGACACCGAAACGCTCAAACGCAGATTAGAACTTCAAGGAGTTAATAGGGCATCAGTTGAACTAGAGGTTAACGAGTTCAAAGGTTTATGGATAAAAGATATGGAAGATCTATTAACCGAGACACTTGCCACTAAACACCGTGAAGAATATTCATGCTACATTGACGGACTTAAGAGTTGCTCTTTGAATAGCTGGTTGAAGCTTATCCCCATAGCAGCATCAATGCAAAAACATGAGATTACAGGAAGCTGTGATGAACCTAGTAAATTACTTTCATCGTTAACTAAAGCAGAGCAAAACCTTCTAAAGTTCATGTGTTCTGAATACGATGAATACCCTAATTACACTGCCGGAGGCTATCACTTTCCTTGTCTCTCATCATACAGTTATGCATGGGCAATTCTTCAATTTGTTACCCCAAATTCAGTTTGTGAGCTGGATATATCACCATTAATTGACAGTGGTTGGGTTGACGATTTTGAAGATCTTGCAGAGTATCAAGCAGGGCAAACCAAGTTTTCCGAAAGAGCAAAGATTGAAATTCAGGATATAACTAAGCTTAGTGAATCGTTTAAAGATAATAATGTGTTACAACGTCTCTCTTATAGCGGGCTGGTTACAATACTTGAAGCTTATTTAGCGGACATAGCAAAACGACAGGTGCTTAATAAAGATTCCATTAAGAGAAGATTTGTTGAAAACTTCGACGCATTTTCGAAAAACCAGAAAAACTTAAAAGTAACAGAGGTCTTCTTTTGGATGGAGCAACTTGATAATCAGATTATAGAGTGCCTAGACAATTTGTCTTTCCATAATGTGAAGACTATTAAAGCATTCTTTCCCTCTGTTTTATTGGTTAAAATTTCAGATGATTTAAGCGATCGCCTTGCTGTAGCAGAAATTACTCGGCACGATATCGTTCATCGCGCAGGGAGAACTAAAGATGGGAAGTCCAACGAAGTAACTTTGGCAGATGTGAAAGCTGTATCCACATTAGTGCTGGATATCATAACGTCTGTGGATTCTCAAATCGTTGATGGAATATTGGTGTAAGTGTAGTTGAATTAGATGTAGTAGTGTGATTACCAAGGGATTGTGTCGGTCTAATTACCGAGCGACTTTGTCGTAAATAGCATATCAGCCAGTTGTTAAACTGGCTATGATTTATGCCTATTCTTACAACGCTTGCGACCTTGCAACTCTCAGTGCAGTGGTATTCAAATTGTTTCTTAACCACATGCTACGCACACCGCCTGCGCTAATATCAATACCGAGGGCTTCAGTCAGCTTGATGGCCACTTTCTGTTGACCAAGGTGGGGATGCTCAACGGAGAATTTTACGACTGCATCTTCGATGGCTTTATCTACACAGTTTTTATGTCTTATATCGGGAGTTTCTTGGCGTTTTAAGGCATCAGGACCGCCTTGCTTAACCAGTCTTAAGTGTCGGTGAATAGTGTCTCGTGAGACGCCACTTTGTCGTGAAGCTGCACTGATACTTCCAAGCTTTTCGATTAATGCCAACACCTCTAGTTTCTTTTGTACTGTTAAGTCTTCTGATTCAAGCTTACTTGGCTCATTTACTTCAGATACCTTGAGTTGCCGCCCTGCGAAGTGTGCGGTGAAGCCTTTCTTGCTGGTGTTTCGGATCTCAATTTTCTGATTAGCTATGGAATGTTTTAGCGGTGAATCAATCAAATAGAACTTGTTACCGTAGCTGAAGGTGTGGTCATTGCGGATCTTACGATGGTCTTTAATGACGCAGATATCATCAAGGTTGGTGTGTTTCGATAATGGTGTAAATTCAGGCGCTTGCTTTGATTTCACTTGAATTCTAGACTGCCAGAATTGTGGGATGAATACATGTTTCAGGTATGCATTAGCACTGGCTATATCTTTAATATTGTTAAGCCTTAGCTCAGGTACAAGGCGGTCTTGAAATGTATCAAAGGCACGTTCAACACGGCCTTTACCTTGAGGCGAATTGGCGAAGATAATCTCAATACCCAATTCTTCACATGCACGCTGCATTTGTGAGAAGTTGCAACGCTTAGGGCCGCCGAAGATACCCGCTCTATCCACGTACAGCGTTTTAAACACGCCCTTAGTTTCGATGCAATCTCGCATGACTTTCATACAACCAGCGGTGGTTTCAGATGGGAAGAACTCTGCATGTACTTCACTGGTGGCATCATCAATCATCGCAATCAAACAATGCTTCTTATCGCCAAACCAACGATGGGGACTACCATCCATCTGCATCATTAAGCCCGGCGCTGCCATACGCTCTCTGCGTTTTCGAACATTGCTACGTCTTCGTTTGGCTCGTTTAACGTGATGAATATCATGTGCCCAACCGCGAAGGGTTTCACGCTTAATAACAATGTTCTCATTCGTAGCTAATTGTTCAGCCAAGTGCAACAGATTCAAATCGTAATATTTTTCCTGAATCAATTTTTGAACCGCTTTTTTTATTGATACCGGCGTTTTGTTGGGTGGGGCTTTGCCACTGTTACCATGCACAACAAACTGAATACCGACTTTCTGATATCTCTTCACATAGCGTTCTATTGAACGTCTAGACTTACTGAGTAACTTAGCAGCATTGGCAATTGTTATTCTGCCTTCAACCACTTTGGCAATTATATCAACGGTTAGTTGAGCTTTAGAATCCATCACAATCATCCTCAACATGCCTTCTAGTATTCAAAAACAAGAACACTAACAAACATGTAAAAAAGAGACCGACAGTTTCCCTTGGTAATTAGCAATTACGACAGAATTGCTTGGTAATTAAGATACGACAAAGTCGCTTGGTGTTAACAGAATTAGATGTAGTAGCTCATATCTGATCTTACAGTTTCGATGAATAGGTTTAGACTTCATCTGACAGACAGCTATGAGCGACAAGCGGACAGTGATAGATTATGATGTTTGAAGGCTAAACTCGGTTTCCTTCGAGGCTATTGTTTGAATAATGTATCAAGTATTTGTAAGTAATAGGCTATCCCCCTAAACTTAAAATTGAATTTAGTGGAACAACTTTCAAAGATCAATTAAAGTTGATTGGTAGTTTTAGTTAGGACGTTAGGCAACAAAATAAAGGAATAAGTAATGACCGATGAAGTCAAGAATTGTCCATTCTGTGGCGAAAAAATATTAGCTGTTGCAAGGATATGCAAACATTGCCGCTCTGATCTTGAACAAGATGCAACAGATAAAGCATCCACAAAACCAGCTGTTGATTACGGTATCTTTCTGCTAGCAATCCCTGTAGTGACAACAATGCTAATTTGGTTTTGGGTGTCTGGCATGAATTTATTCCAGTCACCCAGCGAAACAATGGTGCTTCTAATGTTGACAACTGTACTAGGCACAGCAATTGTTGCCGCAATGGAAGCAAGTAAAGTCGGAATGAAAACGGATCGAAAGAAAGGCACTTATAGTGCTACTTCGTGGTTTTTCATTATCTCTTTGCTCTGGATTATTGGTTACCCAGTTTACCTGTACAAACGTAAGCACTACGGGCTAACTAATCGTTTGATAGCAGGTATTCTTATAGGTATTATCTTTGTTGGTAGCTGGAGTGTGATTAATTCTGCTATCGAAGCCAAAAAGGCAGAAATAAGGGATAACCTCCAAGAAATGCAACAAAGGTTTGAACCGTATGTCAGGTAGTTACTTAGCAAAGCCGCCAATGTCAAAAGTTGCAGTAAACAGTATTCTGAAACCAGTGGGTTACGGTGCTTTACCTTTTTTTAAAATTTGCTTTCAGTATTTCCGATTGAATAAGCTTCTTTAATAGTCAGGAAATCAACTGATGTTTATTATTCGAACACTTACGTATATAGGTGAATACTTTCTAAATTCAATATGGATATTCAGAGGGTAGTAACAGAGCGATTATGCAATAACTGTGTATCGTATAAGTAATAAAATGTTCGCTATGCAGAGGGTATATGGAGAAAGATGAGTTTTTTCTCAAGGTTTCGAGAGCATTGTCAGGATGTCAGATGATAGAAATGGAGTTGAAGCTCTACTTGTCTAATGCTGTCGCTCTCATAAATAAGCGTTTGGGCAATCGAATGTTTTGTGGAATGTCAGGCGACGATTTTCAAAACCATTCTCTAGAGAGACTGATTACTGAATTTAAGAAGTTTTCCGACAATGGAACACTTATTAAACGTCTCAACAAGTTTAAAGACGAACGAAACTTTCTAAGTCATAAAGCAATTGCATCGTGTATGGACCCGCACAATGGTTACCAAGGGCTTCAAGCCGCTTCTCTTGACGAACGTTTGTTAAAAATAGAGAAAGAGGCGTCAGATATAACCCATACTATTCATGAAGAATCAGCGAAGTTTTTGGGATACTTGTTATTTGAAGATGAAGTATGATGCAGTACTAACGATTAGTTTCATGGAGGACGTTCAGAATTCTGTGTCAGCCTAAATTGCTAAATATCTAGCACACCATCTAACCTACCTTCGAAGTGGATGGCCAATTGCGACAATGTCAGATTCCAATTATGGATTGGCATTGTCCATTTCTAAGCATTCAATATACCTGCATACAATAATTTCATCAAGCTGTTTTCATTAGGGAATGCTCCCTTAATCTTGGTGAGTCGCCTAAACTGACGATGTACAGCTTCAATCGCATTCGTGGTATAAATAGCTTTACGCACATAATCTGGATACTTGAAGTAAACCGACAGATTGCCCCACTTACGACGCCAAGACTCGAATCAGCTGGTCTGTCACGGCAGTGATGGTGGCCTCGAATATCTCGATAGCTCATACCTAAAGCAAACATAGGTAGGATTTTTTCATCAATTTCGGGCGTTAATTTGGTTTGGTTCTTTTTAACTAGTTGAGGTTCAAACGTGCCTGAGCGGTCTCTGGGCGTTTCAAGTTCGAATTGACCTATAGATGACTTAACTGTTTTTTTGGTTGAACCATTTTTACGGTTAACTTGAGTCTCAGATGCTAGGTGCTGCTCAATTCGGCTTTAAGAGCCGCTTCAGTGAGTTGTTTGTTCGCCAGTAAGACCTTTACCAGCTTGAAGTTCAGTTAATGCTTTGTTGAAGTCGAAAGATTGAGTTATGTGTCACTCCTGTTTTCTTAATAATATTGAAATGACACAGATTTCTAAACACTACCCGAAAAGCATTAAAGCTCCAACGTCCCCACTTATTGGTCTAACTACGGCGTCTCGTATTTCTGCCTGATAACACTGTCAACTGAACTATTTTTAAAATAATACCAGAAGTTGTGTAACCGCTAACTTCCACCTCATGGTTTTTATTATCACCCCAGTATTTAAAATATATTGTTCCGCAACCCTTATAAAAATCCAAGAATAAGTATTCTGTGTAGTCATAAACCCCTAAATCAGCAAAAAGGTTTAATACATTTATATTATGCACCGTACATGCACCTTTGTTGCTCTCATAACCACTCATATCAAATCGAAGCTTAGTACTTTTTACACCATCAAATTGATTCAGACGTCCCTTTACAAAGGCTTTTAACTCTTCATCTGACATATCCATAATATTGTCTACGCCAGTTCTACCTTGACTATCCACATCACACTCCTTAATTGTTAGTAATATTATTTACTCTATTAATTAATAACATTGGAACATTTCAATTCATTTCCAACATTAGTAAAACATCATGGTATCCAATAACTTTTTAAAAACATATCAAATACGTGGATCTAATCCTGAGTTTTTAAATTCAAACACATTTAAATTTTCATCAACATCTTCAGCTCGTGATGGAAATTCGATTGCGAACTCATTTAAACAGTCAAAAGCTATTTCTTAAAAGAATACAATGCTAGTTTGATTGAATTAGAACGCTATCTAATCTGAACTGATGTACTGTTACAAACGGAGTAAGTTAATGTAGCTAAAATTAACTTCGATTCTTTGCTGGTAACCCACTATCAATAGTTGCAGCAAGCTTATTCAAATCAACACCATCCATCTTCTGAAGATTATGCTGCCACCTAGCAAACCTTTCAAGCAACATGTCATTATGGGTACTTAACCTATTGTTCTCTGAAGAAAGCCTTTCGTTCTCGTTTTCAAGCTTTTCAACTCGCTTTATAAGTTCAGCAATGGTTGCATCATCATTGTCCAAATTTTCCAAAAGCTGGCTTAATTTATCAGAGCTATCGAATATCGATTTAGCCTCTTCAATAGCAATTGATTTCTTGTTTCTAAGCTCTTCTTTCTTTAAGCCAAATGCATGTTTGATTTCATCATGCTTTGTGTAAGTGTGCCTTGATGGGGGACGTTTTAAGCCCAATTCTGATTGAAGCCTTTCAGAAAGAAGATCATATGTAAGCTTACCGCTCCAACCATCAATGATCGCTAGAATCGTTTCTTTATTATCTGTTACAAAAGCCATTATCACTCCTCCATACCAGATAATGCCAAGGCAGTAAGGTCGAAGATTGGTATAACATTTTGCTCATCAATATTAAGTGACCGTTTAACAGGGGAAGGGTCTAATTCGTCAGGAATTCTGATAGGTGTGCCATCAGGTCTGTTTGGATCTTCCATCATAGCAATAATGGTTTTAATCTTTGATAACCTAAAGCCTGAGGCAGTTACCCAACGATCAGCACCGAAAACTTTGTCTCCTGCTTTAACGATTGCATCCTCTAATTGCTCCTTATTAAGCTTTTCAAGGTTTTTAAGCTCTTCTAGAGTGTTTGGCAGCCCCTTAAGGCATTCATGGTCGCTACAGACCGCACAATCGCCATTTTTAACACACGGACTTTCTGCATAATTGTGGACACAATAACCTAACCCTGTGAACTGAGCGACACCTGAGCGATTAATCCCAAGTGACTTGAGAGAGACTGGTAAGCCTAAATCATGCAACACGATTGCAGGAGGTGGCGACTCTGATGTGTATGGCGATAAAAACTGATTAGCTTGAGCAACCGTCATAACACCTTCACCATTTGCAACATGGCCTATACGCTTGGTTAACCGTGACTTTTGCTCTTGAGTTCTACCATCGTAAGCTTTATTTTGTTCTATATCCGCTCGACCTGACCACTTGGCAATCAGCCAATCTTCTTCACCAGCCAGTTTCAACTTAGTATTCAACCAATGCCGAGGTTGGTGTGTATTCAATTGTAACCGCGTGCCATCTTCGTCTGTGATTGCCAATTCATCAAAGATTGACTCGATTGTTTCTTCTCCTGAAGGGCGATCTGACCCCATAGCATCACTCACAGCTCCATGACCGACCATTACCCAAGAAAACGGCTTAACATCAAACTCTTTGTGAAACTCATTCTCGCGAACTAAGGTAATGCAATCCCAAAGCTTCACATCACCATAATTGGGAAAGTCTTTTGTTTTATATTTTTGGTCAACAACAGAGCGAAGATCTCTATAACTAGGGAATTTTATACTAATCCCAGTAGGGTTATGAGTGTGTTTAGTCAGTATTTCGTTATCCTGCGAAACTTTACACCCATTCAATAAATCCTTCTTCCAATCTGCCACATGATTGATTTGGCTTATTAAGTTACGTAACCATTTTAGTGAACCATTATGCGTCCAACTCATCTGTGTTCCGTTTGAATCCAGACCAGTCTTTAAGCACATTGCTTTTGCAAATTGATTATATGTTAACGGTTTGTCATGCGGGAAATCAGTAAGTGTAATGCACTCTTCATGCGTCATAAAAATGTTGGGATTTTCAAAAGCAAATTTCGCCGCAGCTCTAGCGGGAGCAGAAATATCAATGAGTCTGTCAAATGCCTGCTGTACGACATCCTCTAGTAGTTTAGGCACCCACTTTTTAACTGGGTCTCCTCCTTTTGCGGGGTGCCACATTAGATATAAACGTCCCTTTTCACTTCTTTGTAGTGAGTTTATTGTTAAACCATTAAGTTCTGTATTTCTGCTTGGCTGACACATCAACATTACACATAGACTGGTGAAGTATTTTTGACGAGGTGTTTTAGCTTTATGAAAGGCATCCGCCACTTGAAGCATTTGATAGTCAGAAGGACATTTCTCCACTTCTTCTTTACGACTGTCTTCATCAAGTTTAATTCTGGAATCGGATGGACGAGGGAAAGGATTTGACCACTCTTGTAAATCTAGTTTGAATCGCTTGTCCTTAATAAACTTCAATATTTTTTCAAATGACAGGCCAATATTGCGCTTGCCTCCAGCACTCAATCCGCTGTTCTTAATCTGCTCTTCCACACGATTAATTACCGTGTTATTGAGGTACATAATATCAATGGCTACTCTACCATTTTGAGTCGCATTTTCTTCTAATGCATTGTGAAGCCATACCAATGAAGAGGCCCACATAACTGAGTCTTTGTGATTGAGCGACTGTTGGTATCGTACATAGGCTTTGGCAAAGTCAGCAAATGGCTGCTTAAATGGTGTATATTTCGAATGATTTTCGCTGTTACCAAATACGATGGTTAATTTCTTTCCTCTTGCTGTATTCCAAGACCACTTATCACATTCCCATCCCTTTTGAATTCCGCTAGGGCTTTCAAAGTCAACATCCTCAAAAAGCGTTAAATCGTTTTTTGCAAATGCTATGAACTCCGCGTAGTTTTTCTGGAAATCAAGTTTATGCTTCGGTGTAAATACCAATACATCAGACATTTAACGCTCCTTCTTTTTCCAGCTCTTGCTTTCTAACATGACACTTTTGAATAACGACTTTGATTGCATCAATACTGCGATTATGACCTTGCAATACAAACTCACTTGCACCCATCTTACGCTTACGATCACGCTCAGTAATGACACTTTTCAGAACTTCTGTATGAGGTGCATTTAACCAAGGTTGGAATTTATTGCAGGTGTAACAATGAATTGTGCCATTAGCACAAAAGCCAAACTTTCCACAGCTTCCGACAGGATTGCCATCGTTGTTGTTGATTCGACTGCGAGGATCATTAGCTCGAATTGCGTCTTTTTCACCATCTATCAAAGTTCCTGAAAATGCTTGCGCCAATGGCGTAAGATCCGCTGCAAGCGCTTCATCAATTCTGTCAGCCATTTCTTCGTTGAACTCTGTATAAACTTTGACTTGCTGGGTATCTGACTGGCCTAGTTCTTCGGCTATTGCATAGTCACTTGCACCTAGCATTGCCATATTGGTCGCATGGGTATAGCGGAATCTCCTTGGATTGATATGCAGGTCACCAAACCCATCATCTAACTTAATCCGTGTTGTTTTTAAAGGGCAAAGTCGAGACAAGCGCCTGATTATTTCATCAACTGATGGATTTCCAATTTTTGTTCGTAAACATAATAAGTCAGGCGTTTTTTGTTGTAGCTGTTCAAATTCATCAAAACTAGCGAGTTTAGACATTTCTCGTGTATTGAGGAAAATAGGAATTTGGTTCTTTTGTCTAGATGTCAATTTAATATCGAATTGTGTTTCAACAGCATTGATGGATTGATTTGCCTGTGTTTTTAGCACTAGCATTAAATCTTCACCAGAATCCTTCTTGATTTGAAAAGAGCCTCTAAAATGCTCATCACGTTTTTTGGCATTTGGAAGCTGTAAATCAAAGTGTTCAACACCTTCTTCAACCCTTGTTATTAAATCTCTATAGTAGAGATACGTGAGTTGCACAGGACGAGCACCCGTTTGTTGTAGTGCCATGATAAAGGCGTAATCAATCAACGAGATCAGCCTTTCAGTAAAGGCATCAACGTACCAGTTTATAAATGCTGTTTGTTCTTCAAATGAATAGGCACCGCTGAAAGGGCAACCTAAAGCTACGGCTTTTCCTTTTTCATTGCCAGACAGTTTAAGTGAGTTAAGCAACTCAACCGTTTTTTTATCAACTCCTTTGATTTCCTTGTCGTGCCAGTCTAATAAGAATGCACGAATGTAACCCAGCTTATACTCTGTGCTTTTGGTTAGTGTTGCCTTGTAATTTATTACATGTTCTTCATTTATTTTGCCCGTAACGCCAACAGCGAAGAACCACCGACAATATCGAAACAGATTATCTGTATAAGAAGATGAAAATTCACATGCATAATCAGCTAATGCTAACCGAAAATTACTTTCGAACTTAGGATCTAAATTTAGCGAAGCGAGCAACTCAAAATTCAACGACTTATTTGCATCTAATTGCCAAAGATCGTCATACACATCAAATTCATAGTTAGCTTTACTGTATCGCTTATCCGACTTTGTTCTAGCGCTTTTTGAGCCGTGTAATTTTTTTGCTTTAGCTACCATGATAGTCCCCGTCTGTTTTGTGCTTCATCCGCGATTGCATTCTTTGGCGTATCCTTTGCGCCTGTTTTCTTGCAGTTCGCTTGAGATAAATCTCACCTGATTTAAGAGATGAATGTCCATTTAATTCGGCTCTTATCTCCAGCTCTCGCTGCTTTGTAATCTTATTTTCGTCTGCATATTGCTTTGCAGCTTGATGCAGCCCCGCCTGTTCCAATCGTTTTACTTCTTGCCTGACAGCCCTTCTTTCCTCATCAACCTGATCTGACAGTTGATCATTAAAATAATGTCTATAAGAATGAGGTGTAATAGCCCAGAAACGCTCAGGGTTCACACCTTTAATGCTTTTAAATATATCGTTAATTGTTTGTTGAATGAGCGGTTGTCCAGACTGGTAATGTCCCTCCTTATCTTTGTGAGAAACAAAAATAAATGGGTGTGTTTTCGCTACTTTTGTATCAGCACGATGAATCTTGATATAAGTGTTTAGTAAGTCTCTAAGCTCTTTTGTAATAGAAACCGCTCTGCCGAGGGTCTTTGCTGTTGGCTCTTTTACCCTAGGATCATCCTTACTGTCATGTCTTCTAACAACTGACAATGTTGGATTGTCAATATCTGTTCCAATATCGCTAATTCGAAGCGCTAATAACTCAGCACATCTAAATCCTGTTTCATACAAAACTTGAACAATGAGATAGTTTCTAAACTTGATAACTGGGTTTTTAAACGGGTTGTAATGTGAATCAGGCTTAGCTACCTCAACAAAGTCATCAAATACATCATCTGGAATACCAGACTTATCTAAGGAAACTTTCTTCGATTTTCCTTTTGGCTTACCACTCTTAAGTCGAGTTTTCATCTTATCCAGCGCCTCAAAAAGTTCTGCGGCTGCTGGCTTATACTTGACTCTTTCTTGCCCTATAAAGTGAAGAAACTCTGCAATGTGAGCTATACGGGATATATATTGAGATTTACCAATAGTCGGTTTGTCTTGTGATTTTGATAAATAAAACTTTCCCATATCGACCACGTTACTTGCTGGTTTATCTTTAACCACTTTAGCCTGATATGAGCAGTGCTCTTTAAGTTTATTAATATCATCAAGGTTAGGTACTTTACCGTTATATATTTCCTCAAGCAGATCCCTACCGTTAATCTCCTCCCAGCGTTTCAAATGTTTAATGTCTTTCAGGTATTGCTCAATTGATGTTGCAGCTTTAGTCATTCGCAGTTTTTGCGTAACAAAATGAGTGACCCAAAAATCGGGAACGCCATCTTCTCCTAATAAAAAGGCGTAGCGCTCTCCACTTTTAAATTTCTTTACAGCAACTTTCATGAACACCCACTAATAAACATTTATATTTGTTATAAAGTAATATAGTGAATATTTTAAACTTTTCAACATTAATTTTCTAATAAAACTAAAAAAGCCGCTAAAAAGCGGCTTTTAAGATTATTTTTCAACATTTGATATTTTGTCTTTGTCTAGAACGGAATATCGTCATCAAAGTCTATCGTTGGCTCTTGTGGATTTACCTTAGGTGCTGACTGCTGTTGAAAACCGCCACCTTGCTGTGCTGCAGATTGCTGCTGATAACCGCCACTTTGTTGTGGTGCTGATTGTTGTTGAAAACCACCGCCTTGCTGTGGTGCTGCTTGTTGTTGAAAGCCGCCACTTTGTTGTGCAGGCTTATTGTAAGCTTGTTGAGGTGCCGCTTGTTGCTGAAAACCACCTGATTGCTGTGGGGCTGACTGCTGCTGAAAGCCACCACCTTGCTGAGATGTTTGTTGATTGAAACCACCAGCACCCGCGCCGCTACCACCACGAGAATCTAACATTTGCATTGTGCCGTTAAAACCTTGTACAACGATTTCAGTGGTGTATTGATCTTGGCCTTGTTGGTTCTGCCATTTGCGTGTTTGTAAAGCACCTTCAATGTAAACTTTTGAGCCTTTTTTCAGGTATTCGCCTGCAATTTCAGCCAACTTGCCGAACATAACCACACGGTGCCATTCTGTTTTTTCTTTTTGTTCACCCGTTTGCTTGTCTTTCCAACTTTCAGAAGTTGCAATAGTGAGGTTAGCAACACCACCACCGTTAGGCATAAAACGTACTTCAGGATCTTTTCCTAAGTTACCTAAAATTATTACTTTATTGACACCAGCCATGAACAAAATCCTATAATTTCAGTAAAGCAGCGCTTTACTCATTTAACATTATTCCAAGCGAAAACTTGCTCAGAATATTTATTTTTAATAACGATGAAGAGATTCTAACATTAGACGTAAAAAATTACGCTAGATTTACCCCATTTTTATAAAATATTTTATCTAAGAAAAGCTAGCTTCTATTCAGCCACAAAGAGGTGCTTTTTCATTTCATTTTGGATATCAGCAGGAATTTTTAGAGAGCGCTGATTTTCATAACAAAAATTTACCATCACTGCTGTGCCTGACGCGCATTTAATATCGTTTTGCCATAATTCCTGATATACGTCGAACGATGAACTGCCTATTCTGTCAATATAAGTACGTAGTTCAACCGCTTTGCCATAGAATATTTGTGCATGAAAGTTAACATCAATTTTTGCTAGAATTAATCGCCATTGTGTGACGTTTAGCTCAGGCATAAAAATTTTAAAAACTGGCTCGCGTGCGCCTTCGAACCAGATAGGTAACATAGTATTATTAATATGACCAAGCGCGTCAGTGTCACAAAATCGAGGGGTTATCACTTCAGTAAACATAAAAACTCTTAATAAACGGACATTATTGCAACATTCTACAGAGATTTATTAACAAGGTAATTAATTTAGTCACAGTTTGTTGTATGCTGACTACAGATTAATAATAAGATAAAGGCTTGTTGAAGTTAATTTTATTCTCTGCTCGGCAAAAATTGTCGATACGTTATAAATTCAGAGTGCTAAATTTACAACATCTATAGACACTAACACCATGACCGATTTTATTGAAGTATACCCCAATGCACTTAGCCAAGAGTTTTGTGAAAAGTTTATTTTAGATTTTGATAACAGCCAACACCAGGTTGCCGGCAGAACGGGCAATGGTGTTGATACCACAAAAAAACTCAGCCAAGATATTTATTTAAATCAGCATGCGGAGTTTCAACCCGACCTGCAAACAATTTTACATAGCTGTGCTGATCATATTACCGAATATATTAGTAAATACTTTTTTAGTCTTATTAGCGGTATATCACTAACCGTTCGACACCCAAAAACTCAACAACCAGTAGTACTAACCGTCGATAATTTTGAAGAAGTCGGTAAACCGAATGCATTTAATTTGATCAAATACCTGTTTAATTTAGCACCAATTAACGCTCAACGTTACGAACAAGGTAAAGGTAATTATGGTTATTGGCACTCAGAAATATATCCTCAACCGGGTGAGAACAAAGCACTACATCGCGTGTTGTTGTTTTTGATTTACTTAAACGACGTTGAAGACGGTGGTGAAACCGATTTTTATTACCAAAATAAAAGTATTAAACCTAAAGCAGGTACTATGGTTATTGCCCCCTGTGGCTTTACTCATACCCACCGCGGTAACATTCCTATTTCATCAAATAAGTATGTTTTAACGTCTTGGGTAAGCTTTAATCCGGCCAAGCAAATTTATATTGGTTAAAGTGTAAAACTACTCTTTGAGTAAAGTATGGCCATCACTTGCCATCCATGGCATACCGTTCGTCCTGAACATCATTCCTTGCCATCCATGGCATCATGACATACCGTTCGTCCTGAACATAAAAAAGCATAATCATTTCATTATGCTTTTAATTTAGTTCAACGCTAACGATTTAAGTTTATTCAGTTATTTTCTCTGGCATTGCTTCACTATCATCAGTAACTTTCCCATCATTTTCCTGCTGGTTTCGTAAAAAACCTGCCGCTTCTTCATCAGCATTAGTGAGTTGACTAGGATTGTAGCGAGAAGCATTATTTACTTTTAAAATATTCTCTGCGTGCTGTAAATCAGCGGTATTAGAGAAACCGGCAATATTTTCACGTGCACGTAAAAATGCTTTAATTTCGTCAACAATACCACTTAACTCATCATCATTTTTCGACATCGACATCACGTAACGCGGCATTTCAACATTACGAGCACCGCTAGTGGCAAAGGTGCTTGAACTAATACGAGAGCTGACTACCCACGGCGTAATTGACGACTTAACAATAACATTTTCACTACGTGTGGAGTCATGGATCGACATGCCGGTTGACATTTTTGACTCAGAAAAAGTTCCTTCGGTTTTCATATACATCAACAGAGAATTAAACTGCAATTCTGCCCAAAATATATGAGAAAAATTTTCCAACATACGACCTATAGCTGTCACTATTTGCCATAAAAATAACGAGCTAACAAAGGCAACAATTAGCGTTGATGCCTCAGTTACCAAACTTTGCAATAGTGCAATATTACCATTATTGGCTCCCCTCGCTGCGGCTTCAATATTGCTCATAAAATGTTGAAAATATTCAATACCTACCGATATTTTATCAGCAAAACTGAAGAACAAATATGCCCCGACAACTAATAATACTTGCGCCAGCGCAGTGCTCAATATACGTGTCACCTTATAACTTCTAGGTTGTTCTACGGCAGAAAGCTCAGGTTGTGTTTCAATCAATAACTCACCAGAAAATGAACCTTTACCTTGGCTTTGCTCTTCTAATACCGGATCAAAGTTCATATAGGTACGATTAGGAATTTCTTTATAGCGACGATTAGCTAAAACAATATTTTCAATATTGATGAAGATTTCATTGGGATGGACAGATTCCTGCAAATTTTCGCGATACTCACTCACTTCGGTAGCCGTACTGCTTTGTTTGCTACGAATACCGACTAAATAGAATACCAATACTGCCGTGATAAGCCCTAAACCGATCAAAGTTAATAAACTTGGCCAGGCAGAAAAAAAACTAATGCTATTAGCGATTTGATAATAACCGCTATCAAGATTAACATTTTGGCTAATAAGGTGATAAGCACCGCCAATAACAACAGGAAATAAAATAGAGAAGGTGATTATTTTTGCGACACTGGCAGCACCAGCAGTATTTAATAATTTAACACGATCTAAACTCACGGCATTAGCAGCACTTCGCCATGCTGCAACTAAGTAAATTAAAATAAAAATAGAAAAAATAGGCATAATAATATGCCCCGCTTCACCCGCTAACCCACTTGATGAAACAAAATAGGTTAAACCAAACGCGACAAAGGCAATAATGGTGGTGGTTAATACCGAAATAAGCTCTTGAGAGATATTACGAATAGGGTAAGGTAAGAAAATCAACTTAGGGAAAATTGAATGCACAAAACGTCCCATCCAGCCTAGAGGCTCAGTAAAGGTGGTGTTTTTACGACCCATTAGCATAGATTCAAGTGCCTCGGGACTATAAGCAAGCACTTTTTCTTTACGCTCTAGATCGGCATTAAGTTTTTCACTTTTCGTAGAGTTATATGCTAAAGAAGAGGGAACCGAACGACCAACAAAAAATTTGAATAATTGAAATAAACCACTACCCGCACGTTTGAAACCTACAATAAGCAATAATAGCCCGATAATCGCATAGATCCATGCTGTGGCTATATCTTGTTCAATCACTTTAGTGACATTAAATACGCTATATAAACCAATTGCTGCAATGGCTAAGCCACCTAAGGTCCGGATTAAACCTTCCTGTTTAAAAGGATTAGTAATGCCCAACCCTTTTGAACCAAAATCATACGCCATTCTACTTCTCCATAATTTGGTTGCGTTTTAACACGTAAACCAATCCTAAATAATTCTCTCGATAAATTAACCTAAATAACGGTTAAGTAACAGTTTTTTTTCAGAAGTAATTGAGTTTTATCACTTGATTGAACAATCAGGAAAACCAGATAAAGCCTTGGCCGTCAGACATGAAGTTGACATAAGTTACTTTACGGAGATTAAATCACGTAAAGTAACTTTAGTCGCTGCTAGTTTAGGTGTTAGCGACAGTATAAGTTTTAAAGAAAACGTTTTAATAAACGATCAATTTGCGTCATACGTAACTTTTTCAGCAGTTTGCGTGGCTTGTCAGGATAGTTTTGCACACGCTCAATATCGCTTGCTTTAGCTATCACTTTAGTATGTTGAGTAATGCGTTGGAATTCTGCAGCAAACTTATCAGTGAGTTGGCCTTTTACATCATCAAGTAATACGCCATTTTCTAAATCTAATGCCCAAGCTCGCGGGTTAAGATTACTACCAGTTAGTAGGTGATAACGCTTATCAACCACTAAACCTTTCAAGTGAAAACTATTGTCGTCATGTTGCCACAAGCGCAATGACAAAGTGCCATTATCCAAGTATTTTTGACGTCGAGATATAAAGCTCGCTAACAAACGTTCATAAATATAAGGCACAATTTCAACAGTTGAAAATGTTGCTTCATCAGCATTATAAAAGTCATTCGCTTTCTTATCGCCGACCGTTAAAGTCACTTTAACGCCACGTTTCAAGGCCGAATCTAAATCTCTTAATAAAGGTTTAGGTAAGTTAAAATAAGGTGTAAATATAACTAACGAATCTTGGCTATTACGAATTAAATCTCTGATCACACGATTTAACTGGTTGCCTCTACGACCACAACCCACAAACATAGATGCTTGAATATCCGCATGTTCACTGGCTTTAAACGGACGATATTTTGACGACTTTAGTAGTTTAGTTAAACGCATGATATTACGCTTAACTATTTTGGCGTCTGGCAGTACACCTCGATTGAGCAATGGCGCCAAGTTTGAAGCAATAAAGCAGCGCTGTAAGTACTCACAAAAATTATCCGCTAATGCTTGGCTTTGTAAGCGATAGTAGCGATCAAGACGGTAACGCCCTGCTTGTTGTAGGTATATGTCGTTAATACTTGCGCCGGAATAAAGCAATACGTTATCGATTACCATACCTTTTAAGTGTAAAACACCGAGTAGCTCCTTACGTTTAACCGGAACGCCGTAGATATTAATTGATTCGGTATGTTGTTGCTCAAGCGCTAAATAGAGTTCACGATTACCACCATGCTCTTTTTCACCAATTAAACCGCGTTGTGCGCGATGAAAGTCCACAAACAAACAAATGTCTAATGTTGGCGTTTGTGCTTTAGCTTGATACAAAGCGTCAAGCACTTCTTTGCCAGCGGCATCGTCTTGAATATAAAGTGCAGAAATATAAATACGTGATTTGGCTTGTGCTATTTCGGTCAATAGCATTTGCTTGAAATCAGCTGCTGATTCGGCAATATTGATATCAGTAGCTGCTATCCCTGCCATTGAATTAACGACCACCATATTAGCGGTTGCCCGCAAAGATAATGGCTAAATTAGGTGTATTATTATTATTCATTCAATCTAGTTAATTATTTCTTCAAAGTAAACTGTGCTAATTGTACCGCAAGATCTTCTGCGAGTTGAGAAATATTAGCACCAGCATTGGCAGTATCTTCAGCTGACTGTAATAAATTGTCGGTACTTTCAGCAATATCATGGGTATTACCTGTGATACCAACCACCATATTACGTTGTTGTTCAACAGCATTTGATATTTCTGTCGTCGCGGTAACAATCTCAGTAACACTCTGACTTACTTGTTGAAAAGTATCTGCTACTTGTGCTGTTTTCTCAACGCCTTGTTCTGCTTGTTCAACACCGCTTTTCATCACTTCAACTGAACGACTGGTACCTAACTGTAATTGTTCAATAATTCGCTGAATTTCACTGGTTGACTCTTGTGTTCTGCTAGCCAATGTTCGTACTTCATCAGCAACTACCGCAAAACCTCGACCTTGCTCACCTGCACGAGCGGCTTCAATTGCCGCATTTAATGCCAATAAATTTGTTTGATCAGCAATTTCACGAATAACATTTACAAACTTACCAATTTCCGCACTGTGCACAGCAAGCTCATTAATGACTTCTGCTGACGTATGTACTTGAGAAGAAATAGCCGTGATCGCGCTCGCTGTATCCTTAATAACTTGCTCGCCTTGATTAACACTGGCGTAAGCCTGCTCGGTCAGGATTTTGGCATCAGCAGTACTTGATGAGATCACTTGTACTGAGTCATTAACTTGGTTGATTGAACTGGCAACTTCATGGGTATCTTGTTGTTGCTGAGCAATATTTCGTTCCATGGCTTCAGTTAAGGTGTTGATATTAACCGCCGCCAGTTTTAATACCGAGACATCATTATCAACATTTAATAGTAAGGTATGAATTTTGTGCTGCATTTGACTAAAACGACGCGCAATATCACCGAGTTCATCCTTAGCATTGCTGGTAATATCGATTGAAAAGTCACCATTACCTAATCGTTCTGCGGCTAAATTTATTTTATTAACATTTTCACTAAGCGAGTGATAAATACCGACTAATAAATAACTTATCGCTAGCATAATAAGCAGCAGTAAAATCGACAACAACCAGAGTACCTGCATGCTGTTACTTTGTAAAATGGTAATACGTTCAACAAGTTGCTCTTGAGATAAGGTCATTAACATTTGCAGGTTCTGGTATTGTTTAGCACCTAAACTCTCAGCTTGCGCAACAAGCCATTGGATGCTGTCAGGGTTAATAACTTCGTTGCGTAGTGAAGTTTGAAAACTATCCAGTGATTGTGTTACTAGCTCATATTGCGCTAAATAGTCATTAAACATATCGGGAGCAACACGCTTGAGTTGCTCAATAGTTTTTGCGTACTGTAGCTGTAATTCGTCCAGACGATTATCTAAGGCAACGAGTAAGGTATAGGTTGCGGCATTAAAACCATCATTTTCAATAATACTACGCGTTAAGTCCTTAATTCTGCCTATGTATTCAACTAAGGCGGGCATTCTTATTAAAGCCGCTTCAGCAAGATAGAAAGCTTGCGGATCGGGCTCTCGAGATAAACCACTAACCGCGGATAAAATTTCTCGTTCTGCAAAGGTTTTATCATAAAACATCGCAAAATCAGTAAATGTTCGCTCACTTGCTTGCAAGTTTTGCCAACCATCACTTAGCGCTTGTTTATTCACCGTCGCTAATGTCAGTTGCTCAATCTGGTTAGTAATATCATCGCTATTAGATAGTGTTAAACGACTTTTCCCTGCCGACTGCTCTAAAGCAATAATGGCTGCAATTTGACTACTACCGGATAGTTCTTGTTGATATTGGCTTAAATCATGGAATTGTTGCTTTACAATCCAGATGAAACTGGCAATAAGTGGCAGATAGAACATGAATGCTAAGAGAGAAAACTTAGCTTTGAATCTTAGTGAATTCGAAATAGCGATCGCGGGCTTGAATATTAGCGTCATAGTCACTCTTATTTTTTATTATCTACAATATGCTTACCATAAGCATATCATTTGACCCAGATAAGGTAATGATTATTTCACTTTAAATTACTAGCGTTTTTATTCACCCAATCCCATAGTGAGTTGCCATAAGTATTTATTATAAAATACTCATGGCAACATTTATGTGACTAATGACACAACTTGCTTAAATTTTAGCCGCAAGTTCTGCCGCTTGTCTAATTGCTCGCTTAGCATCAAGTTCAGCGGCAACATTCGCACCACCGATCAGATGCGCATGCACGCCTTGTGCTTCAAGTTGCTGATACAGCCGACGCTCAGACTCTTGTCCTGCACAAATGATGACATGATCAACTGGTAACGTTTGTTGCTTACCATCAACAGAGATCACTAAACCTTCATCGTTAACCTCTTCATAGGTAATACCGGCCAACATTTGCACACCGTTTTTTTGTAAGGTAGCTCTGTGGATCCAACCGGTTGTTTTACCTAAACCCGCTCCCACTTTAGTGGTTTTACGTTGTAATAAGTAAATTTCTCGTACCGGTGCTTCATTAGGCACGGCTGCCGATAAACCGCCATTTTCTTGATAATTTTTATCAACTCCCCAGCTTTTTAACCACTTATCAGGGTTAGTCGTCAACGACTCTTCTTCAACTAAAAATTCTGCCACGTCAAAACCAATACCACCAGCGCCAATAATAGCAACACGCTTACCTACCGGCTCTTTATCACGCAATACCTGAATATAAGATTTAACTTTCTCATGTTCGATACCTTTAATATCCAGTGCTCTAGGAACAATACCTGTGGCTAGCACTATTTCATCAAAACCTGCTGCTACAAGCTGCTCTGCACTTTGCTCTTGGTTTAAATGTAAGACGATATTATGTAATTCAATTTGCTTGTTAAAATAACGTAATGTTTCATAGAACTCTTCTTTGCCAGGTATTTGCTTAGCATAGTTAAACTGACCTCCAATCTCACCGCCGCGATCAAATATTTCGACACTGTGACCACGTTGGGCAGCATAAACACTAAAGGCTAAACCTGCTGGCCCTGCACCGACAACGGCAATTTTCTTATTGGTCGTGGTTTTTTCAAAAGTAAGTTCAGTTTCATAACATGCAGTAGGGTTTACTAAACATGATGCTCTTTGCTGTTTAAATACATGGTCTAAACATGCTTGGTTACAACCAATACAAGTATTAATTTCATCGCTTTTATTGGCCGCTGCTTTGACAACAAAATTTTCGTCAGCTAAGAATGGGCGTGCCATTGACACCATATCCGCTTGGCCTGTTGACAGTATTTCTTCTGCCACTTCCGGTGTGTTAATACGGTTGGTGGTAATTAGCGGTACACTAACCTCTTTTTTCATTCGCTCGGTGATCCAAGTAAATGCCGCACGTGGTACGGAAGTAGAAATAGTTGGTACACGCGCTTCATGCCAACCAATACCGGTATTAATTAATGTCGCGCCTGCCGCTTCAATACCTTTCGCCATCGTAACGACGTCTTGCCAACTGTTACCGCCGTCAACCAGATCTAGCATCGACAAGCGGAAAATAATAATAAAATCATCACCTGCACTTGCTCGCACCGCACGAACAGTTTCTACCGCCAAACGCATTCTATTTTCAATGCTGCCGCCCCATTCATCGGTACGTTTATTAACTTTTACACAGCTAAATTGATTGATCAGGTAACCTTCAGAACCCATGATTTCTACACCATCATAACCGGCTTTTTTAGCTAGTTTTGCCGAATGGGCAAAATCTTTAATGGTGCCCTTAATCTGTCCAACTGACATGGCTTTTGGGGTAAAGGGATTAATCGGTGACTTTATTTTACTGGCAGATACGCTGAAGGGATGATACGAATATCTACCGGCATGCAATAACTGTAAACAAATTTTAGTCGGGTACTCATGAACCGCCGCCGTGATTTTTTGATGTTTACTAACATGCCAGAACTTACTTAACTCACAGCCAAATGGCGCTAAACGGCCACGAATATTAGGACTAATACCGCCGGTAACAATTAAACCGACACCACCTTTTGCGCGGGCTCGATAAAATGCAGCTAGTTTATCAAAACCACCTTTTTCTTCTTCAAGGCCAGTATGCATTGAGCCCATGAGTGTGCGGTTGGCTAAGGTAGTAAAGCCTAAATCTAATGGCGCTAATAAATGTGGGAAGGCTGCATTATCATTCATATTAAGTCACTTTTAGTTATCATGTTAAAGTCGTATTTAAAGCGAGTTCAGCTTTTACTCGAAGCTGTTATGTCTAAAATATCTTCATTGGGCGTAAAACTCAAGCCTTATTTTGACACCTGTCAGATTGACATTTTCATAACATCAATAAATACTCCGCAAAAGATGATGATTTACTTTCTCTACGATCTTAGTATGCTGCGAATAAAGGATTGGGAGAAGCGCCATTAACATCGACAAAAGCATTATCATTACTGAAATTACTTCCCAGCTACAACAAGAGTTAGCACAGGCATTAGTTGCGGCAGATAATGCTCATAAGGCGGCTACTGACGATCAATCTGTGGCTGAAACGCAGTATGATACCTTAGCAATTGAGCAGAGTTATTTAGCCGAGGGGCAATCAAGGCGAGTAGACGACATCCGCTCTGCGATTAAGAGTTTAGAAAGCCTTAAATTTGATCCATTGCTGAATAAAGCGCGTGTGATGATGGGGTCATTGGTACAAATGGAACAAGACATTGCTAAGCGACACTGGTTTTTTATTACCCCTGCTGCCGGTGGCTATCGTTGTCAGGTAAATCATCAGGAAAAATTAATAAAGATAACTTTGATTACCCCACAAGCGCCGATGGGAAAAGTACTTCTGCGCAAAGAACTCGATGATGATGTTACCTTGTCAATCGGCAAAAATAATATTGCTGACTTCATTACTGACATACAATAACCGTTTACTTAAAAGTAAACGGTTATTAACATTGTTAGATCTTCTCAGTATCGCAATTTTATTTAGGCTAATTATTTAATAATATTTTAATGCTTGGTAAGTCGACAACCTTCTCATCAACTTTTAAGTAAGCAACCGCTTCATCACGCATAATGATAGCTTCAATTACACCCGGCATTTCACTCAGTTTTTGTGCCACTTCTTGGGCTTTTTCATCGCTAACAATGTTGGTGGCAAAACTATAAGCCTTAGACTTTTTCAGCGGTTTCATCCCTAAGGTTAATAACAGCCAAATCAAACCAAAGAGTGCCATTACTAAAAATATCGTTTGTTCGCCAAATTTTCCGGCAATAAAACCGCCTAAAATACCACCAGCAAAAGCGCCTAAAAACTGACTACTAGAGTAAATCCCCATAACACTACCTTTTACGCCGGCAGGGGCAATGCGCGACAATATTGACGGCATGGTGGCTTCTAAATAGTTAAAGGCTGTAAAAAACATCATCACCGATACCACCAATGTGGTCATACTGCTAGGTAGATACCACAGCAACAACAAGGCTAGCGTTAACAAAGCAACTGCAACACTAAACATTTGTTTTTCTTTTTGTTTCTTTATAGCAATGATCATAAATGGCACCATGAGGAAAAAAGACCCTAGCAGTGTCGGTAAATAAAGTTGCCAATGCTGTTCAAGGGCTAAGCCGCTAGCAACAAATTGTTTAGGTAAAGTAACAAAGCAGGCAGTCAATGCCATATGGAGAATAAAAACGCCGCCATTTAAGCGTGATAACTGACCATCACGCACTAAGCTACCAAGCTTAGAAGGCAGCGCAACATTATCGCCTTTAGGCGCGGTATTAATTGAATTAGGCACAACGAATTGAATGGTCAACATGGCAAAAATAGTGAGTATGGCGATAAACCAGAACAAACCACTTAAACCAAATGCTTGCGCAACTATGGGACCAATAATCATCGCTACAGTAAATGATACACCGATAAACATACCAATAGTCGCCATGACTTTCGGTCGTTGTTCTTCACGACTTAAGTCTGCGGCTAAGGCCAATATAGCACTCGCTATAGCGCCCATGCCTTGTAAGGCACGACCAAGTACCACACCGTAAATGGTGTCCGACATTGCGGCCACAACGCTACCCAATAAAAACATCACTAAGCCTGCCAGTATCACCGGCTTTCGGCCAAATTTATCTGATAAAATTCCCATTGGAATTTGTAGTAGTGCTTGCGTTAAACCATAAGCACCGATAGCTAAACCTATCCATATCGGACTGTAACCAATAAGTTGTTCACCATAAATGGCAAACACAGGTAAAATCATAAACAGACCTAACATACGCAGGCCAAACACTGAGGCTAACGAAAATGCGGCCTTCTTCTCAATACTATTTAAACCGGATGCGCTCATGAAATGTTAACTCTTATTTAAACTGGAAATAATTAAACTGAAAATCTGGCTAGAAAAACCGGCATATCTTAACACGGCCTCCTAATGAACAAAAACAGAGATTTAAGATGAATTCGGATTAAAAACTATGCGATAATTCTCGGTTCTAACTTTATGTGTAGATGTCATAGCAAATGAAATAATGTCACGTTAATTTCAACGATACATTGATTTACTTGTTAGCAACAACACTTAGTACATTTCGCTTTTAAAATTACCTTTGCTGGTGGATATTCTAGTGCTAATGAATATGGTAAGTGTTGATATAGCGTAAGGTAATTTACATCCAGTCAGGCAATTTGCATATAAAAATTTGCTATCGAAATTCCCTGACGCTCAACTGGTCACAATATCATTATGAAGAAAATTGAAGTCAGGGGTGCTCGTACCCATAACTTAAAAAATATTAATGTAGATATTCCTCGCGACAAGTTAGTTGTTATTACCGGCCTCTCAGGCTCAGGTAAGTCTTCATTAGCCTTTGATACCTTGTATGCTGAAGGGCAAAGGCGTTACGTTGAATCACTTTCCGCATACGCACGCCAATTTTTATCATTAATGGAAAAACCCGATGTCGATCACATTGAAGGTTTATCTCCGGCGATTTCAATTGAGCAAAAATCAACATCACACAACCCACGTTCAACCGTTGGTACTATCACCGAAATATACGATTATTTACGTTTATTATATGCACGCGTTGGTGAACCTCGTTGTCCAGACCATCATTTACCGCTGGCCGCACAAACCATTTCTCAGATGGTCGATAGAGTTTTAGCGCTCGAAGAAGGCACTAAAGTGATGGTGCTTGCACCCGTATTGCAAGACCGTAAAGGTGAACATGTTAAGTTACTCGATAACCTTGCCGCACAAGGCTACATTCGAGCAAGAATTGATGGTGAGGTTTGTGACCTTTCTGATCCTCCGACCTTAGAGTTACATAAAAAGCACACAATAGAAGTGGTTGTTGACCGGATTAAAGTCCGTCAAGATATACAATTACGCCTTGCTGAGTCATTCGAAACTGCGCTTTCATTAACATCTGGCACCGTGAAAGTGGCATTTATGGATGAACCCACTAAAGAAGAGTTAGTTTTTTCTGCCAATTTTGCTTGTCCTCAATGTGGCTATAGTATGCAAGAGTTAGAGCCCAGACTATTTTCTTTTAACAATCCAGCCGGTGCTTGTCAAACCTGTGATGGTTTAGGCAATCAACAATATTTCGACGCCAGTCGTGTTATTTCTAATCCTGAATTAAGTTTAGCTGGCGGTGCTATTCGTGGCTGGGATAAAAGAAACTTCTATTATTTTCAAATGTTACAAGCCCTAGCTGAGCATTATCAATTTGCCTTAGATTTACCATTCAATGAATTGGATGAAAAAACGCAGCAACTGATTTTAAAAGGCAGCGGCAAACAAGAAATCGAATTTAAGTACATGAATGATCGCGGCGATGTCGTGATCCGCAAACATCCATTTGAAGGCATTTTAAATAACATGGACCGCCGCTACCGCGAAACAGAATCTAATGCGGTGCGCGAAGAATTAGCAAAATATCTCAACAGCCAACATTGTCCAGACTGTAACGGTAGTCGATTACGCTTAGAAGCGCGCAATGTTTTTATTGCCAATACACCATTACCAGAAATTGCCGAATATGCCATCGCCGATGCCTTAGCATTCTTCCAAGGCTTGGAGCTGACTGGGCAAAAAGCGCAAATTGCCGAAAAAATCCTGAAAGAAGTGTGTGACCGTTTAGGTTTCTTGGTTAATGTTGGCTTAAATTATCTCAACCTCTCACGCGCCGCAGGCACGTTATCAGGTGGTGAAGCACAACGTATTCGTTTAGCCAGTCAAATTGGCGCCGGCTTAGTCGGTGTCATGTACGTACTTGATGAACCTTCTATCGGTTTACATCAGCGCGATAACGAACGTTTACTAGAAACTCTGATCCATCTCCGTGATTTAGGTAACACCGTTATCGTGGTTGAACATGACGAAGACGCCATTCGCGCCGCTGATTATGTTATCGATATTGGCCCTGGTGCCGGTGTACATGGCGGTAATATTATCGCTGAAGGTGATGTAAATGACATTCTAGCCTGTGAAGACTCACTTACCGGCCAGTATCTATCAGGCAGAGAGTGTATTGAAATTCCAAAAACTCGCACACCTTTTGATAAGAAAAATGTTGTCGAACTTAAAGGCGCAACCGGTAATAATCTGAAAAATGTCGATCTGGTGATCCCAAATGGCTTAATGACCTGTGTTACCGGTGTTTCTGGCTCAGGTAAATCAACTCTGATCAACGATACCTTATACAAACTTGCCCATATCGAATTAAACGGCGCAACCACGCAAGAGCCTGCGCCGCACAAAGAAATTATCGGTTTAGATTTACTCGATAAAGTTATCGATATCGACCAAAGCCCCATTGGAAGAACACCACGTTCGAATCCAGCCACTTATACCGGAATTTTCACCGCTATTCGTGACATTTTTGCCGCCACACAAGAATCGCGTTCACGTGGCTATAAGCCTGGCCGCTTTAGTTTTAATGTCAAAGGCGGACGTTGTGAAGCCTGTCAAGGCGATGGTTTAATAAAAGTTGAAATGCACTTTTTACCTGACGTTTATGTACCTTGTGATGTCTGTAAAAGTAAACGTTATAACCGTGAAACCTTAGAAGTAAAATATAAAGGTAAGAGTATTCACGAAGTCTTGGATATGACCATTGAAGATGCGCTAGAATTTTTCGCGCCTATTCCTGCGGTAAAACGTAAACTACAAACCTTAATGGATGTAGGTTTAAGTTATATCAAGTTGGGACAATCTGCGACGACTCTCTCGGGTGGTGAAGCACAACGAGTTAAGTTATCCAAAGAGCTATCAAAACGAGATACCGGTAAAACACTTTATATTCTTGATGAGCCCACCACCGGCTTACACTTTCACGATATTAAGCAATTACTGCAAGTGATTCATCGTTTACGTGATCACGGTAATACCATCGTCGTGATTGAACATAACTTAGATGTAATCAAAACTGCTGATTGGGTGATTGATTTAGGTCCTGAAGGTGGCTCAGGTGGCGGTGAAATATTGGTGACCGGCACGCCAGAGCAGGTGGCTGAACATCAAGGGTCGCATACCGCACGCTTCTTAAAACCACTATTGGCTAACGCCCGCAGCGCTCATTAAGCTTATCCTGAGTTCACGTTAGCGCAATAGTTATTTTAGTCTGTTACTCAAAAGGCTTGTTAATTTTAACAAGCCTTTTTGCTATTTATATACTGGCTATTAATCTGCAGAGTCTAAAAAATGAATATCGCGGGCTAATATAACTTTGCTAGCACTGAGCTTATCTAGCATCTCAGCGCAGTTATGTTTAATATGATTAAGGAATAAAATCTGATCAATTAACTAATTTATCGAAAGTTGTGAGCTAAATGACTAATAAAAATAATAAAATACAGCAGTGGCAAAACCCTTTAATCTATTTACTGGCCTTTTCAAGTGGCTTTTGCATTATGGGAATAGAGCTACTTGGCGGACGAATTCTCGCACCATTTTTTGGTAGTAGCGTGCATATTTGGGGCAGTATTATTACCGTATTTATGCTGAGCTTGTCGTTTGGTTACTTAGCTGGCGGAAAGCTTTCAACCAAAGCAGCATCTTTAAATCGCTACGGTTTAATCTTTATTTGTGCAGGTATTGCTATTTTACCAGTCGCGTTTTCTTCAGAGTGGTTAATGGAAGCTATTTTCCTCGCTATTGAAGATACCCGTTACGGCTCATTATTAGCATCAATGGCTTTGTTCTTCATACCAACAGTGATACTCGGCATGATTTCACCCTACTCTGTTCGTTTATTAGTAACCGATAAAAATAAAAGTGGTCAAGTGGCTGGCTTTCTTTACTTTGTTTCAACACTTGGCAGCGCTTTAGGTACCATTATCACCTCGTTTTACTTGGTGTTACTATTTGAAGTAAACGACATTATCATGGTATTCAGTGCCACACTCTTGGTACTTGGTGTCAGTGCAATGCTCTTTAACCGCGTAAATCAGCAAAAAACTCTCAGCGAGAATGATAACAACCATCAAGGAGTCGCACATGAATAAAGTACCCCTTAGCCTTTTGATTGCAATGCTGATTAACATAGTTATCAGTGTCGCATTAAATACCCAAGCTAATGCTAAAACTATTCACAGCGAACGTTCGCTGTACCGTAATATATTAGTTGAAGAAAATAATGGCTTGCGCTGTTTAAAATTTAACGTCAAAAGCACTAAAACACAACAAAGCTGCATGTTAGTAAACAATCCGCAACAATTAGTGTTTAACTATACAAAAATGCTATTTTCTAGCTTGTTGATTAACCCTGATCCGAAACGTATTTTAATTATCGGTTTAGGTGGTGGTAGCATGTCAAATGCCCTACACGATATTTTTCCTAGCGCCAACATTACCAATGTTGAGATAGATCCTGCGGTGATAAAAGTTGCACGAAGCTACTTTAGCTTGTTCGAAAATGAGCAAGTGACCTCCGTAGTACAAGACGGGCGTATTTTTGTGAAACGCGCAACAATAAAAAAGCAGCAGTATGATTGGATAATTCTTGATGCTTTTAACGGCGACTACATACCCGAACATTTGATGACACAAGAGTTTTTACAAGAAAGCAAAAAATTACTCAGTGCTAACGGCGTGTTAGCCGCCAATACTTTTTCAGTCAGTGACTTATACCACTATGAGTCAGCCACCTATAAATCAGTATTTGGTGATTTTTTTAATGTCAGACGGAATAACAACAGTAACCGCATCATCTTAGCCAGCACTCAACCCTTGCCCCAGCCACAAATTATTGCTGAACGCGCTCAGTTTTTAAGTAAAAAATTATTACCTTATAACGTCGATATTATCGAAATTAGCCGCCAAATGTTTTCGACAGCAATAAAGCAAGATTGGCCAAACGAGACACGATTATTAACCGACCAATATTCGCCAGCAAACTTATTAAATTTAAAGTAATAAATAATCAATTTACCGGTATGTAACACTGGCATACCGGTAAGTTAACTAAGGTGACTTTTTCAGGCTTAAGCGCTTTTTACCTGTTGAGGTTGTTGCTGGTTTTTTCACATCAATACGGGTTAGCTTACGTTTTGAATATTTATTGGCAGTCGATTCAATCGTTTTACTGGCATGTTTAATATCAGCAGCTATATCAATTTTTTTAGCACTTTCAACAGTCTCAGGTGCTACTTCCACCTCTACTTCAATGAAATCATCATCCATGGCCGTTTTGCGAGAGCCTGCCACCGCAGTCGTTATTTCCGCTAATTCACTCGCCGTTAAGTCACGCCACTGACCCGGGCGTAACTGGCCTAATTCAACATTCATAATGCGAGCGCGCTTAAGTTTAGTCACTTCATAACCTAAATATTCACACATACGGCGAATTTGTCGGTTTAAACCCTGTGTTAAAATAATACGAAAAACAAACTTACTTTCTGGCGTAACAATACACGGTTTCGTGATCGTGCCTAAAATAGGTACACCCTTTGACATTCTCTCAACAAAACGTTCGCTGATCGGTTGATCGACGGTGACAATATATTCTTTATCATGGGCGTTTTCAGCACGTAAGATTTTATTAACAATATCGCCATCGCTCGTCAGAAAAATTAAACCTTCTGATGGTTTGTCTAAACGACCAATGGGAAAGATACGCTTTGTATGGCCAATGGCATCAATAATATTACCTTTCACTTGTAGTTCAGTGGTGCAGGTAATACCTATGGGCTTGTTATAAGCAATGTAAATACGGTCAGTATGGTTGCTGGCACTGGCTTTAATTTCCATACCATCAACACAAACCTTGTCACCCGGTATTACTTTAGTGCCCAATTCAGGTACTTTGCCGTTGATAGTCACTCGGCTTTTCTCAATCAATTTATCCGCAAATCGACGCGAACAATAACCTGAGTCACTGATGTATTTATTAAGGCGTTTTTCGTTAATAGACACTAATTTTCCTAAAGCAAGTGCAGTGCATAACTGCAAAAATAAAGATATTACCGCTATTTTAACCAAATTTCACCGCTATGTAGAGCAATGAAAGATAGAATATAAAATTATTAATAAATTAATCCTTAACGCTCCATTATTACACTAAGCGTAATAATTATTTACTCTAGACACCATTTATCATGCCGTAATTTAAACATACACTGGCTATAGTTAATTCAAACAGCTTAAGGTTAAACGACATGATGAAAACACTCACTTTCGAGCAGTTACCACAAGGTGGTTTTGCTGGTTTAATTGAACGACGCTTTGTCATCAACCAAGCATTGTTTGGTCGTTCAAAGACTATAGCTTTTGCTGGTTTGGGAAATTTTGTTTACCTTGCTGATGCTAACTTTTTACCTCATGGTGAAACCCATATGCATGGCCACAAGGAGGTTGATGTTATATCCGTTATGGTTGCAGGTGATATTATACATCAAGGTTCATTAGGCCATGGTCAACGTTTAACTGCAGGCTCAGTACAAGTGCAACGTGCTGGTGCCGAAGGCTTTCATCATAATGAAGTTAATCCCAATGCTCAACAAAACCACATGATTCAACTCTGGGTTTTACCTGATCAACCAGGTGAAGCGGCAGGCTATAAGCATTATCAGCCCAAGCAGGGTGAGCATATAAAAATTTACGGTGGCAGCAAAACACAACAAGCAACGTTTAATAGTGCTATTTCAGTTTCAGTAAGCAACACAGTAGTACAACAAAGTATTAATATAACTGGCGAGGCTATGGTTTACCTGAGTCTGGGCGAAGCAAAAATCAATGGCGAAGTCATTCAAGCCCGTACTCTTGTCCACGATAAACACGGGCTTACATTGACGGCTTTAACCGAAGGCCAAGCTATATTTATTTACAAATCAGATCAAAAAAATGAGGCATTATCATGAAAGTAATCGCATTTGGTGCAAGCTCAAGCCGTGCATCAATCAACAAGCAACTGGCAACATATAGCGCTAATTTAGCGGCAACAACAGAGAGTAATATTAAGGTTGAAGTGTTGGATTTAAACGATTTCGAATTACCAATTTTTAGTCAAGACAAAGAAAAAGAGCTAGGGCAACCTGAGGCAGCAAAAGCATTCTTCAATAAGCTCGGTGAAAGCGATGCTATTATCATTTCATTTGCTGAACATAACGGTAGCTATACCGCCGCTTACAAAAATCTCTTTGATTGGGCTTCTCGCATTAATCAAAAAGTATTTCAAAGTAAACCAATGTTATTACTGGCAACATCTCCAGGGCCTGGAGGTGCTGCTAGCGTATTAGCGGCAGCAGCAGGCTCTGCACCTTATTTTGCGGGTGATGTAAAAGCTTCTTTATCAATACCAAGCTTTTTTGATAATTTTGACATAGAAAATAACATATTAACTAATGATGCAATAAAACAACAATTACTTGCGGCCATTACTAATTTAACGGCTTAAGTATTTTCGGCTAGAGCGCTAATTGAAAATAGCTATTTTTAACACGGTTTAATGTCAAATTGGGCGATTATGGCGGCTATTATTTATTAGTCAGCCATTTTAAGCTTGATGAAAATAATTACCTTTTGGTGGTGCGCCAAATAAGATCATCGCTGCTTGCATGTCTTCTTGCGGGTAGTTAGTAATGGCCAATTGATGATTTTCAATGTTGTTCCAGCGTTCAATAACCATAAACTGATCTGAATGTTCATGATGTTTCAACAACTCACAAGCAAGGCAGCCATTTGCGCCAGCAATATAAGGCACTAACGTTTGTAAAAAATCGAAAAGTTCAGCTGACTTGCCAGCTGCTGCGGTAAACTCATTAACACGTACTATGCTCATACTAACCTCTTTAAATCTTATTATTTATAACATACTAATATTACCATTAAGCTTGGGTAATACGTTCTGTTGATGCCGGATATTTCGCTAGTAAATCACCCTTTCTGCTTGGCCGAGGTGTAAAATCACCCTAGCAATTTGGACAAACACCTTGATAGACTTTACTCGCACAATCTTGACAAAAAGTGCATTCAAACGAGCAAATCATGGCATTTTTAGCGTCCGCAGGCAGATCTTTATCGCAACATTGACAATTGGGATGAAAAATTAACATGACACGGTACAACCTTTATCATTATCCACTTCTTGTTGCAGCGCTTCTAAAGCCGCAACTATGGTAAGAAATTTTCGACCAAAGTCAGTCACATGATACTCAACCCGCGGAGGTAATTCATTAAAGCTCTGGCGCTCTAAAATGCCAAATTCAATGTTCTTTTTTAAACAAACATTTAATACTTTGGAGGTTAAACCCTCAACATTACGCACCATTTCCCCTGGTCGATTAATACCGTCAGACAGTAATTGATAAACCGTCAGTGACCATTTACAACCGTATATTGTTTCAACCATGCGCGCACTATTTAAAGGTGGTGCTTTTCTTGAAATTATTTTTTCATTATTATTCATAAAGATGTACTAAAAAGTACCTACCCCACTAATTTGTGCCTACTTTTCAACAAGCTAATTTACTCGTTAAGCTGTCAACACTTTAGCAAGTGTAGACAACAATTTGGAGAAAAATATGAGTGTTTCAAAAAACAATTTAGCGGTAATTATCGGTGGTTCAAGTGGCATGGGTTTAGCAACAGCACAACAACTGGCCGCAAAAGGCACTGACCTAATCATCATTGGTCGTGATACTGATAAACTCAAGGTAATAAAAGCCGAGCTATCACCATTAACACAGGTAGAAACTTTGTCGGTTGATTTATACAGTCAAACACAAGTTGACGAATTAAATCAATATATTGAAAACCTTCCTCGACACATTAATTACTTAGTTAACGCCGCCGGATATTTTAAGCCAACCAGCTTTATGGCGCATGACAATGCCGTTTATGACCAATATATGGAGCTAAATAGAGCAACATTTTTTATCTCGCAAGCCGTAGCTAAAAACATGATAAAACATCGTGCAGGCGCCATTGTTAACATCGGCTCTATGTGGGCTAAGCAAGCTATAAAAGCAACACCATCGTCGGCTTATTCCATGGCAAAAGCGGGGTTACATGCACTCACTCAACATATGGCAATGGAACTCGCAGAATATAACATTCGGGTTAATGCGGTAGCACCTGCTGTTGTAAAAACACCAATATATCAATCATTTATTGAGCCAAAAGATATCGATAGTGCACTAGCAGGTTTCGATGCCTTTCACCCGATTGGCCGAATTGGTCAAGCTGGTGATATTGCCAACACAGTTAGCTTTTTATTAAGCGAACAAGCCGATTGGGTCACTGGGGCAATTTGGGATCATGACGGTGGTGTAATGGCAGGTAGAAACTAAACCAATGCTATTGGCTAATAATTCAGCTTAGAGCAGACTAAGGTGTCAGGCAAAGTGACACCTTAGTGTATTTTTATTACGATAAAACTGTCTGCTGATAATGCACAATTTAGGATGGTATTACTGAGCATATCAAATAACTTTATAACAATTCATCGTCAAGTAAAGACATTATTTCAAACGGCTAGGCTTAAAGGTTGAATAACGCGGAAGTTCAGCATCTAAATCTTCCCAGTTAGCTTTAGAGTTAATAAAATTATGCGACATTGGCCGTGCTAAAATATCGCTATCGAATATCCCTAACCTAACTCTAATTCTTGCGGTACCGTCATCATTACTACTAAAGATTGGGCTACCACAATGTTGACAAAAATGACGTGTGCGACCTGGCTTAAAAGAAAAGTGACTTAAGGATTGTTGGCCTGTTATGATTTAAAAGTCAGCGCTATTAACAAAGCCATTAGTGGCATAAGCCGTACCTGAGTTTTTTCGACATAACGAACAATGGCAATGAATAATCTCACTAATTTCACCATGAACGGCAATAGCCACTTCACCACACAAACACTTTCCTGAATACATGTTAATCCTACCGACTAAAGCTTTATTAGGAGTGACTCGATAACTGTTTGACCATGTAATATTTACAACCGGTTTTAGGATAACCCTGCTGCGTCCATTGCACTTGATAACCCTGTTTTTCGTAAAATGGCATGGCTTGAAAATTCAAGGTGTCGAGTAACGCTTTATTACAACCTCTAGCTTGTGCGGCTAATTCTATTTTTGCTAATAACTTGCTGCCAATGTTTTGACCTCGCAAGCTTTCTGCCACCCATATGGTATTAATCATTAGCCAATCACCAAATGTTCGACCGGCAGCGCCCGCAATAACCTCACCATTTTCATCACTCAATTTCACGGCTAATGCTTTGCGCTCACTCACTTCCCAGCGAGCCCAATTAAATTCGGCAATTTTTTCATCTAAAAATGACACCAACTGCACGTCGGGATTTTCTAATACTTCAATATTCACAATCAATCCTATAACTTGTTTAACTTACTACGCAAAGTAGGCCTTAACTATGCCTGCGGCCTTAAATATGCCAGCCATAATAAGCCTAAACAATGTCGAATCGTTAATTGTTATTTTTGTAAAAGCGTGAAGGCCCATTTTTCAAATAAAAGGCTCGCAACAAACGGTCTGCTATAAATAATGAGCAAAATATTGAATTTTGCTCATATGTTAAGCAAGCTTAGC
>TARA_R110001632_G_scaffold107596_2_pt1 | contig 43275 bp, 44 predicted proteins | sample TARA_R110001632 | Tara Oceans TARA_R110001632 (sample SAMEA4398266) | marine metagenome | biome: Polar Biome; feature: [SRF] surface water layer (ENVO:00010504); material: water (ENVO:00002006), including particulate matter (ENVO:01000060) such as... | depth 5 m
AAGCATTTACATTATCAGGGTATCGTAATGCTGGATCTGAATTGACTTCACAATCAGCGAAATGAGCGACGTTAATAGGCATTCGCACCTGCCAGTACATAGTCTACCTGAGTTCGCCCACAGAGCGAAGACTGAATGCGGGAAGATTGCAAATTAACTGAATTACTTGTCTTTTAGACTTTATAAATATCATATGCTGCAAAGCTGCAATTGTTTTTTGTTTGAGTGCTTCTAACTATTTAGGGCTTGGCGCATAATAGCCCGTCTTGTTATTCGGATTAGTCGTTTTGTAAGGAAGTAGTGTGTCGAATCGTTTATTGAAATCCGGATTAATCGTCAGTTGTATGACTTTTTTGTCACGCGTATTAGGTTTGGTTAGAGATGTAGTCGTTGCAAACCTTATGGGCGCCGGTGCGGCGGCCGATGTGTTTTTCTTCGCCAATAAAATTCCCAATTTTCTACGTCGCCTATTTGCAGAAGGAGCGTTTGCACAAGCTTTTATTCCGGTACTAACGGAAGTCAATAACGAAGGCGATAAAGACGCAATGAAGCAATTCGTTGCAAAGGTATCAGGCACACTCGGGGTAATTGTGACCGTAGTGACCTTTTTTGGGGTCATCGGCTCACCTGTGGTCACCGCGCTTTTTGGTGCAGGTTGGTTTATCGAATATTTAAACGACGAACCCCAAGGTGCGAAGTTTGAACTTGCCTCGCTGATGTTAAAAATAACCTTTCCATATTTAATGTTTATTTCTCTCGCAGGTTTAACGGGAGCGATACTTAATACGATGAATCAATTTGCGGTATCGGCGTTCACGCCAGTGTTGTTGAATGTGGCGATTATCAGTTGTGCAATCTTCATGGCTGACACGTTTGAAGAGCCAGGATTCGCTCTCGCATGGGGGGTATTTATTGGTGGCATAGTGCAATTTGCTTTTCAGTTGCCCTTTTTATATCGCGCTGGTTTATTGGTTAAGCCACAATGGGGTTGGTCAGACCCTAAGGTAACTAAAGTGCGCAAGTTGATGATCCCGGCATTATTTGGGGTCTCAGTCGGTCAAATTAATTTATTATTTGACACCTTTATCGCTAGTTTTTTGGTAACCGGTTCTATTAGTTGGCTTTACTACTCAGACCGTTTACTAGAATTTCCCTTGGGATTATTCGGTATTGCTATTGCCACGGTAATACTGCCTACATTATCACGCAACCATGTCACCAATGATCTCAAGGCTTTCAGTGCCAACATCGACTGGGCATTGCGCATTGTGTGTTTACTGGGAATTCCGGCTGCAGCGGGTTTGATGATTTTAGCAGAGCCGATGTTGATTGTGCTTTTTAAGCGCGGTGAATTTACTGCATTGGATGCGACATTGGCTTCTTATAGTCTTATTGCGTACGCCACCGGTTTACTTAGTTTTATGCTGATTAAAGTGCTCGCACCTGGATTTTTCTCACGCCAAGATACTAAAACGCCCGTTAAGTACGGCATTTGGTGTATGGGAGCAAATATGGTGTTTAACTTAATATTCGCTATCCCTTTCGGTTATTTAGGTTTGGCCATCGCGACTAGCATGTCTGCGACGATGAATGCAGGCTTACTTTATAGCAAGTTGCATCGTTTAGGCGTGTATCAGGTGTCGCCTAGTACCTTGTTTTTCTTAGCAAAGGTGAGCGTATCCTCACTTATCATGGCCGCTGGATTACTCTATTATCGTCCTGCTATTGCAAACTGGTTAGCATGGGCGCCGTCGATGCAAATGACGCAATTAGCTATTATGATCGCTGGGGCAGGGGGCGTCTTTTTAGTGAGTGCTTTATTGCTGGGTATTCGACCTAGACAGCTGTTGTCAAAAGCAATTTAAGTAAATTAATGCCAACTCACCTATAACGGGCTGTATCTCTGCGTTTAGTTCGTTATAATCCGACGCTTTAATTTTAGCCAAACAGTATCAGCTCGAGATAAAACCTTGAAATAGCTGCTGCAAATGAGGAACAAAGTGGAATTAGTCCGTGGTTTACATAATCTTCGTGACAAGCACCGAGGATGTGTACTGACAATTGGTAAGTTCGACGGTGTTCATCTTGGTCATCAAGCTGTGCTGAGTCAGGTCGTTGTTAAGGCTCGAGAGCTTGGCCTTCCAGCTACTGTTATGGTGTTTGAACCACAACCTGAAGAGCTATTTACCCCTGACGATGCGCCGGCTCGCCTAAGTTTGCTACGTGACAAGTATGTGCAGCTGAAAGCGTTGGGTGTTGATCGACTTCTATGCTTAAGGTTTGATAAGCGTTTTGCCTCTTTTACCGCTGAACAATTCGTTGAGCAGTTATTGGTTGGCGATTTAGGTGTAAAGTTTTTAGTGGTAGGAGACGACTTTCGTTTTGGAAAAGGCCGAGTCGGAGATTTTTCCATGCTACAAAAAGAAGGTCAAAAATGCGGTTTTAGTGTGGTGAGTACCCATAGTTTTCGTTTTGAAGATTTTCGAGTTAGTTCCACTGAAGTACGCACCGCGTTAAGTGACGATAATTTTGAATTAGCTGAAAAAATGCTGGGACGCCCGTTCACTATTTCAGGCAAAGTACTGCATGGGGATAAAAAAGGTCGCACAATTGGATTTCCCACCGCCAATCTATTGCTGAAACGCTGTAATGCCCCCATCAATGGTGTGTTTGCAGTGCAAGTAGACATAGCGGGTACAATGTATGATGGCGTGGCGAACATTGGTACGCGACCGACGGTTAATGGCCAGTGTTCTCAGTTAGAAGTGCATATATTCCATTTTGCTGGCAATCTTTATGGTCACTTTATTTCGGTGGCAATAAAAGCGAAATTACGCAACGAAGTGAAGTTCGATACGTTCGAACAATTGAAGCAACAAATACAACGTGACGCTGAGCAAGCAAAGCAATTGCTTGGGGTTAACTGAAATTTAATGACAAATAACGATGATTTTGGATTTAGCAATCAATGAGTGATTATAAACATACTTTGAATTTGCCTGAGACTGAGTTCCCCATGCGTGGAAACTTAGCTCAGCGCGAGCCTAAAATGCTGCAAGACTGGACTAATAAAGCGTTGTATTACAAGATCCGCGACGCTAAAAAAGGCAAAACACCTTTTATCTTGCATGATGGCCCTCCTTACGCAAATGGCGATATTCATATTGGCCACGCAGTGAATAAGATTCTTAAAGATGTGATTGTTAAGTCAAAGACATTATCTGACTTTGATGCTCCCTATATACCTGGTTGGGATTGTCATGGCTTGCCTATCGAGCTGATGGTTGAAAAGAAAGTCGGCAAACCAGGTAAGAAGGTGACTGCGGCAGAATTTAGACAGAAATGTCGTGAATATGCGGAAAAGCAGATTTCAGGTCAAAAGGCCGACTTTATCCGTCTTGGTGTGTTGGGTGAATGGGATAATCCTTATAAAACCATGGATTTTAGCTCTGAAGCTAACATCATTCGTGAGTTAGGCAATATCGTACGCTCAGGCCACCTTGAAAAAGGCTTTAAGCCCGTTCACTGGTGTACAGATTGTGGCTCAGCTTTAGCGGAAGCTGAAGTGGAGTATCAGGATAAGGTATCACCGTCGATTGATGTGCGTTTTAACGTTGCCGACGAAGCTAGCTTCAGCGCGAAATTTGATGCTACCGGAGCTGATTTGGGTGAAGGCACTATTTCGGTAGTTATCTGGACAACTACACCATGGACGCTCCCCGCAAACCGTGCAATAGCCTTGAACCCCGAACTCGAATACAGTTTGGTGCAAGTACAGTCTGATAACGGTTCTGAGCGCTTGGTGATAGCGACCGATTTGCTCGAAGAGTGCCTTAAACGTTTTGGCTTTGAAAACAGCAAAGTATTAGGCGTTACGTTAGGCCAAGCCCTTGAAAATATGCAAGTAAAGCATCCGTTTTATGACTTTAGCGTCCCGCTTATTCTAGGCGACCACGTGACCACTGAATCAGGAACTGGCTGCGTGCATACCGCACCAGGCCACGGCGTAGAAGATTTTAATGTGGGTCGTCAGTATAACCTTGAAGTGGCTAATCCTGTTGGCGCCAATGGTGTGTATCTAGAAGGCACTGAGATATTTGCTGGTGAGCATGTATTCAAAGCCAATGATCATGTAGTTGAGGTGCTTAGAGAGAGCGGCGCTTTGGTACATTATTATAAGTACACTCATAGCTATCCTCATTGCTGGCGACATAAAACGCCGTTAATTTTCCGTGCGACACCTCAGTGGTTTATCAGTATGGACAAAAATGGCTTGCGTAAAGCGTCGATTGAAGAAATTCACAAGACAGAATGGATCCCTGAATGGGGCGAAAACCGCATTGAAAGTATGGTGGCAGGGCGCCCTGATTGGTGTATTTCACGTCAGCGTACGTGGGGCGTACCGATTGCGTTGTTCGTGCACAAAGACACAGGCGAGTTGCATCCTAATACCAATATTCTTATTGAACAAGTTGCCAAGCTCGTTGAAACCAAGGGGATTCAGGCATGGTGGGATATTGATACCCACGAGATGCTGGGCGATGATGCAGATACGTTCGTTAAAGTACTTGATACCCTAGATGTATGGTTCGACTCGGGCGTTAGCCATTACTTTGTGGTTGATAAACGCGATGATATTCCTGCTTCCGCAGACTTATATTTAGAAGGTTCAGATCAACATCGTGGCTGGTTTATGTCTTCATTAATCACCTCGGTCGCCACCAAGGGTCATGCACCTTACAAGCAAGTGCTTACTCACGGTTTTACCGTCGATGGTAAGGGCAAAAAGATGTCTAAGTCCTTGGGCAATACTGTTGCACCTCAACAGGTTACCAATAAACTTGGCGCAGATATTTTACGTTTATGGGTGGCGTCAACGGACTATCGAAGTGAAATTGCAGTATCTGATGAAATTCTTAAGCGTTCAGCAGATGCTTATCGCCGGATCCGCAACACGTCTCGTTTCTTGCTAGCAAATTTAACGGGCTTTAATCCGAAAACCGATTTAGTGCCATTTTCAGAAATGGTTGAGCTAGACAAGTGGGCAGTGAGTCGCGCACATACGATCCAAGCAGAAATAATAAAAGCTTACGAAGACTACGACTTGCTTGTTGTGACACAGAAACTCATGCAATTTTGTTCTATCGAAATGGGCAGTTTCTATCTTGATATCATTAAGGATCGTCAGTACACGGCTAAAAGTGATAGCCATGCGCGTCGTTCTTGCCAGTCAGCTTTGTATCATATCGTTGAAGCCTTAGTTCGCTGGATGGCGCCTATTACTAGCTTTACTGCCCAAGAGATTTGGCAGGAAATGCCATGGCAAGAAGATGAATTTGTGTTTACTGGTTCATGGTACACAGGTTTAAGTGCTCAGGCTGATACCACTGAATTTAGTGATGCGTTTTGGCAGCAAGTTTTAGCAGTTAAAGACGAAGTTAACCGCACTATCGAGCTAGCGCGTAAAGAGGGCACAATAGGGGGTTCTTTAGAAGCTGAAGTTAAAATTTATGCGACTGCAGAAATTGCTAACTTGTTAGCCAAGCTGAAAGATGAAGCGCGATTTGTTTTTATTACTTCTTCAGCATCAGTCGAGCAAGTTGATAGCAAACCTGCAGATGCGACAGAAACGGAAGTACCTGGTTTGTGGTTACATATCAGTGCATCAGAGGGAAAAAAATGCGCTCGCTGTTGGCATCATCGCGAAGATGTTGGTTCTGATGAAACTCACCCTGAGCTATGTAAACGCTGTGTGACGAATGTCGATGGTGAAGGTGAAACGCGCGCTTATGCTTAATCTATTTAAACAAAGTGGCCTACGCTTTTTATGGTTATCTGTGGTGGTATTTATCATCGATCAGGTAACCAAACACTGGATTGTGGCTAATTTAGAGCCTTATCAAGCAATCCAGTACACTTCGTTCTTCAATCTGACTCACGTATATAACTACGGTGCGGCGTTTAGCTTTTTAAGTGACGCTGGTGGATGGCAACGATGGTTATTTACAGGTATCGCGATTGCCGTGTGCGGTTTAGTAACATGGTGGTTGAAAGAAACCACACGCCAGCAAGTGTTATTACCGGTGGCGTTTTGTTTGATCATCGGCGGTGCGCTGGGTAATGTTTTTGATCGTTTGATGCATGGTTTCGTAATTGATTTCTTGGTCCTTTACTACGAAGACTGGTATTGGCCTGCGTTCAATGTCGCTGATAGTGCGATATGTTTAGGCGCACTGTTATTAGTGGTAGATATGTTCAAAAATAAGGGTAACGAAAATGAGTGATACATCTGTGGTCATAACAGACAACAGTGAAGTGGTATTACACTTTGATTTGAAATTGTCTGATGGTTCTGCTGCCGATAGTACGCGGGTAAACAATAAGCCTGCTAAGTTAGTTATTGGTGACGGAAATTTAACGGCAGGTTTTGAGGGCTGTTTATTAGGGTTGGTCGCCGGAGACAAGAAAACATTTACCCTTGAACCTGAGGATGCCTTTGGTTTCCCCAACCCGGACAATATCTATCATTTAGATCGCACTAAATTCGATGGTGATACGCCAGCAGAAGAGGGAATGATCATGACCTTTTCTCAACCGGATGGTAGCGAGTTGCCTGGTATTATTCGCTCTGTAGCGGGAGCGTCAGTTACGGTTGATTTTAATCATCCACTGGCTGGACAAACCATTACCTTTGACGTGGAAATTATTTCGGTCGCTTGATTGTTAAAAAATTGACCTTTGACCATAGTAAAAACTAGGAAACATTATGCAAATTCATTTGGCGAACCCTCGAGGCTTTTGTGCCGGCGTTGACCGAGCCATCACTATTGTAGAGCGTGCTCTAGAGATTTTCTCACCGCCCATTTTTGTACGTCATGAAGTGGTACACAATAAATTTGTAGTTGATGGACTCAAAGAACGCGGCGCTGTGTTTGTTGATGAATTAAATGAGGTGCCTGACGATAGCATAGTGATTTTCTCTGCTCATGGCGTATCTCAAGCCGTACGTAACGAAGCTAGCACTCGGGGCCTAAAAGTATTTGATGCCACGTGCCCGTTAGTAACCAAAGTGCATATGGAAGTCATGCGTGCCAGTTCAAAGGGCACTGAATGTGTGCTGATTGGTCACCAAGGACACCCTGAAGTCGAAGGTACGATGGGCCAGTATGATAATCCTAATGGCGGAATATACCTTGTTGAATCAGTAGCTGATGTGGCAAGTTTGGTCGTGAAAAACTCCACAGCATTGTATTACTGCAGCCAGACGACGTTGTCGGTAGATGACACTGCCGATGTTATTGATGCATTGAGAGCTAAATTTCCGGCAATCCAGGGCCCACGTAAAGATGATATCTGTTATGCCACACAAAACCGTCAAGATTCGGTTCGTGAACTTGCAGCTGATTGTGACGTGCTGTTAGTGGTTGGTGCGCAAAATAGTTCGAACTCTAACCGCTTGCGCGAGTTAGCGCAGAAAATTGGCGCTAAAGCACATCTAATTGCCGACGCTGATTGTATTCAAAAAGAATGGTTGGTCGATGCGAAAAATATTGGTGTGACCGCAGGTGCTTCTGCACCTGAAGTGTTGGTGCAAGGAGTGGTTGACCGCTTAAAACTTTGGGGCGCAACGGACGCACATGAGCGTGCAGGACGTCCAGAGAATATTGAGTTTGCGGTACCTAAAGAGCTACGGGTAAAGCAAGTTAGCTAGTCTAGTAAATTATGTACGCTAATGAAGAATGTTTAATTCTTCATTAGCTTCCACTGTGCATGAGTCATTAACGTCTCTATTTTTTAATATCACGCTTACCCTTTGCATTTATACCTTTAGTCTAAAGTCGATAACCAAAGTTACGGATTAGTGCGCTAAGCTTCAGCATTACTAATACGCCTGTGGTTAGCTGCTATCAAATTTGACATCCCTCATTTTAATCCGAGACCGACTTTGCTTTCGTTACAGCGTGTGCAAGGTGTGGGTATGGTCGAGATTTTAGTTACGCTATTTATCTTATCAGTAGGTTTGTTGGGAGTCGCTTCACTGCAGTTTGTTAGTGCGTTTTCCAATGCTGATGCACTGCATCGTAGTCAAGCCGTACAAGTTGCTCAGCAGTTCAGTGAACGTTTACGGGCCGTTGCCACTCCTTCTATTACCGGGACGGGGTTAGTGGTAGATAATCAGTATTTTGTCGACGACGTTTACAATTTTGCCACTCTGACTTGTGATTCGGATGCGTTACCGCATGAGTGCTTTTGTCTGGCGATGCCAGCCAGCATTCCCAATTGTCAACAAAATCAATGTACGACCACGCAATTTGCGCTATTTGATGCCTACGAAGTATCTTGTGCTGTAACTTCTGCCGCACCTAACCTATCGATTTCACTAACCTGCAGCGATAATAACGTACTTGATGTGGATAGCTGCAGCGCTGGGTCCCGACAACAGATTATAGTGGCTTGGCCAGTTGAAAATTGGCAGAACCAGCAACGAGTTCTTAATACCGAATGTAACGCGAATAAAGACATACCACATGATTGCGTAACACTGGACTTAACCCTGTGATAGTGACCCATGTGCCTAGCCAATCACAGAGCCCTTATCAGTCTGGCTTTACGTTAATCGAGTTAATGATTGCGTTAGCGTTGGGGTTGGTGATATCTGGTGCCGTTATCCAGGTTATGGTCAGCTCCCGCGTTACTCAAGGGGTAAATCAAGCCGTCACATCGGTACAAGAGAACGGGCGCTTCGTTATTAGTCGATTGCGCCAAGATATACTGATGACCGGACGTTATGATTTACTCGAACCTAAGTTAAATAACGCCGTTGATGTGATTGAAGAAGCGAGTTTCGTACAAAATCACCCCATTGTATTAGCGGGCGATTTTATCTCCATGCCTGAATTGGGCACTTCCCAAGGCAACTCAGGCGCGAGTGATTCCCTCGTCGTGGGTTTGCAAGCAAGCGCTGATTGTCGCGGCAATCGTTTAGGCTATGTTCAAGGAGACGAGTTTTACGTGGTGAATCATTATTTTGTTCAAGATAACGCGCTGCGCTGTCGTGGCTTTGATGGGCGTGTATTGAGAGGGAAATTACCTAACAATGATCTTATCGATAATAACGCTGAGATTATTCTAGATGATGTTTATAGCTTTCAAGCATTGTACGGCATTACTGACAGTCTCTTATCAGGGAACAACGCAGGTAGACCTGTACGCTATGTGCGTGCTGATGAGTTGGGCGTATTTTTAGCCAACGGTAGCCAAGTAGTTGCACTTCGATTTGCATTGTTATTACGCGGAGATGGTGAGGTTAAGCTGACCACAAACCGCGCACATAGATTATTAAATGAAGCAGCTGTAACGCCCATTGGTAATGGATTATTTAAACCCTTTGAAACCACTATAACCTTGCGCAATATGAAAAATACCATGCGAAATAGAAAGCTATGAGAAAGGCATACTCTAAAAAACATCCTGTTGGGCCCACAACGCAGAGCGGTCTGGTTATGGTGTTTGCCCTTTTAGTGCTTGTTAGCTTGACGGTGCTAGGCATTGCATCTGTATCAAGCGGACTATTGCAAAATAAGATGGCTGTATCATTACAAACTCAAACACTCGCGTTTGACGCTGCAGAAGCGGCGATAGCTGGGGTCGTCTTTGAGTCAGAAGATAGTACGGTTATAAGCGATATAGTAATGGCTGATCCTTTGTCACAGGCTCGTCAAAACACGGCTTTAGATATTCAGAATCAAACCCTACGTTGCCAAGATGACGAAAGTTGGACCAATCGACGCGTCACCAGCAGCGGTCTCATGCCTGGTACACAGCATCAAGCTGAAGGTCATTACGATAACAGCCCGCCGATTGATAGTTGGTCTCGTACGGCATATGTGCGAGAGCAGGCGTGTTTAGGCTCAAGTAATGTGATTAGTGGCAGCCACATTACTTGCCATGTCTTTATCATTAAAGGGTGCGGTCAAATGCAAGGTAGTCGTTCTATTGTGGCCAATAGTCTAACGGCCGCCGTACTTGCGCCCGCATCACAATAATGGGAGCGGCGCGATGAAATTTAAGCTGTTTTTCCTACTGTTTTGCTTAAGTGTATCTGTGCGGGTATTGGCAGATGATTTGGAAATTTACTTTGGCGCCAGTACTGAACAAGTAAAATACGATCCTAACGTACTGTTTATTATGGATACATCGGGAAGTATGACCGCCACTGATGATACCGATGAATCACGTATGCTCAGGGTACAAAATGCCTTAAAAGAAACCTTGCGGTCAGTTACGAATGTCAATGCGGGATTGATGCGCTTTTCAGACTATGGGGGGCCGGTTCTATATCCAGTGCGCCCTATCGATGACGCTGTTTCACCGGAGCTAATTACACCTATCGTGCAAGGCTCAGATGATGCATTCGAGCGCTCAGGCTCGGTGAGCGTAGCAGAAAGCATGTTGACTTTGACAGCGGGTAGTGAACAAATTTATACAGGGTTGCGGTATCAAGCCTTGCATATTCCTCAAGGGGCTACTGTCACTAGCGCGTACTTACGTTTTAGCTCGTTGGGCTATGACGCGTCAGCCACAGGCATTCAGATTGGAGCTGAACTGACGCCGGATTCGACAACCTTCATTAATTCCCAGCAGAATATTAGTCATCGTGTAACCACTTCTAATCAGGTGCTATGGGATCAAGATAATGATTGGCCATCGGTTGGTGATACGATTGCCTCCACCGATATCAGCGCGGTAATTCAAGAGGTAGTTGATCAAAGTGATTGGTGTGGAGGAAACGATCTCAGTATTATTTTGACGTCACAAGGCTTAAGTTCACAAAGTAATCGAGTTGCAGACAGCTTTGAGCAAGGGGGCGGTTTATCACCCCAGTTAGTTGTCGTCTATGATGAAACGACGGCCACTGGATGCATTACCGGTGATTTAACGTATCAAATCGATAGTCAGTCTAATAATGCCGAAGAACGTTCAAATGGTTATCAATCCACGGGAAGCGAACTCTCGTTCTATCCCAGTAGTAACGATTATGTGGGCTTACGATTTCGAAATATTGCATTGCCTCAAGGGGCAATAGTCAGTAACGCTTACCTGGAATTTACCGCTTATCAGAACAGTGAAAACAATAACGCCGCTATGACTATTCAAGCCGCGAATGAGGCAGACCCAAGTGGTTTTCGCAATTACCCTCGCTATTTACTGAAAAATAAATCGAAAACGGCTGCTATAACCTGGAGCGGAATAGCGCGCTGGTATCGAAATCGTAATTATCAAAGTCCGTCGGTGGCGAGCATCGTAAATCAACTGGTTAATCGAGGGGATTGGCAGTCAGGTAATGACATGATGTTTATTCTGTCAGACTTCAGTCAATATCGTGGCGCTTATACTTATTCAGAACGGCCATCTGGTGCTGTAAAGTTGGTGATTGAATTTCAGGGCCAAGCTACTCCGGGTCAAACCTCTACCGTGCGCGAGCACCTTGTTAGCAAAGTGGATGAACTAAGTGCAAGTGGTTACACGCCTATCGTTGATACGTTATATGAAGGCGTGTTGTATTACGGTGGTTTGGCCGTCGATTATGGTTTAACCCGTGGTAACAGTTCTGTTTCTAATACGGTGCGGCGCAATACTCGGGTTAGTCACCGTTTATCATATGTAGGGCAAGATGCCGCTTTGCCATCAGGGTGTGAGGAAGACAATTTAAATTCATCGAATTGTATAACACAGCAAATACCTCAAGGGGCGAGTTATATCTCACCTGTCACCGATCGCCAATGTCAGGTGAATAACCATATTGTTTTGCTTTCTGACGGTGAGGCTAATAATAATCACAGTGTTGATAAAATAGAAACTCTACTCAGTACAACCTGCACTGGCAGTGGGGGTGAAAAATGCGGATTGAGTCTGGTCAGAAATGTAGCTGATTCTGAAGAGTCGGCCATTGGAAGTCGAATTATTACTCATACCATTGGCTTTGCCGCAAATGTACAAGCGAACAGCTTTTTAAATCAAATGGCGCTGCAAGGTGGTGGTGGGTTCTACCAAGCTGATAACAGCCAAGAATTACTCGGTGCATTTCAGTCTATTTTGAAAACGGTGAAAGACGTTAACGCTACATTTGTTTCCCCCGGCGTGGCCGTGAATCAATTAAACCGTTTGACTCATAAAGATGAACTGTATTTTGCCTTGTTCAAACCTTCTGAAGGGAGTAATTGGCCAGGCAACTTGAAAAAATACAAGATTGATGGGGACACTATTCTTGATAGAAATGGTCTTTCTGCGATAGACGACGGAAATGGTTTTTTCTCAGAACAAGCACATAGTTACTGGTCTGTACTGACCGATGGTAATGATGTACGTCAGGGCGGGTCGGCGAGTAAAATGAGCCTTTCCCGTAACATGTTTACCTTTACTGCTCCTGGGGCAATTGCTAATACAGACAACCGAGTACATGAAAGTAACAGTAATATTACCGAGCAAGCCTTGGGTATTGATATGCTTGACGATGCTATTACGGTGCGCAGTAATCTTCTGAAATGGGTAAGGGGTGTAGATTTAAAAGATGATGATGGTGATGGTGATACATCAGATGTGCGTTTGCAAATGGGAGACCCTATTCATTCCCAGCCTGTGATCGTTAATTATTCAGCAACAGATAGCGCTATCTTTGTGGCAACAAACCAAGGTTTTTTACATTCATTTGATGCGCAAACCGGCAGTGAAAACTTTGCGGTCATTCCTCAAGCGCTACTCACTAATTTACATGAGTTCTATCGAGAGAACACTACGTCAAACCATATTTATGGTTTAGATGGTGATTTAGTTTTACGCCATTTTGATGAAAAAATTTATTTGTATGTAGGCATGAGAAGAGGTGGCAGAAACTACTATATATTTGATATTACGAGTAAAACGAATCCTATCTTAGTGGACCAAATCATTGGTGGTAGCAGCGGATTTGAAAAACTTGGTCAGTCTTGGTCTAGACCGACGGTGACTAAAATAAAAGTCGGAGAAATCGTGCGTAATGTGCTGATTTTCGGTGGCGGTTATGATGTTGAACAAGATAACAAAATTGCGCGCAGTGCAGACAATGTCGGCAATGCTGTTTTCATCGTAGATGCTGATAACGGTGAATTAATTTGGTCTGCTAGCAATAGCGGAGCAGATTTATTGTTGACGCATATGCAATACGGTATTCCTGCGCGTATTTCGGTGATAGACAGAGATAACGACGGCTTAGCCGATCATATGTATGTGGGGGATCTCGGTGGCCAATTGTTTCGACTTGATATACACAATGGCGCAGAACGAAGTTTGCTGGTTAGCGGCGGCTTACTCGCCGATCTTGGCGGTGACCTCGCAGAAGACAATCGACGCTTTTATTACGCGCCAGATGTTGCGCAGATAAGTAGCGCTGAGCAAAATTTTTATGCGGTGGCGATAGGATCTGGATATCGTGCACACCCATTAAATTCGCAGATCCAAGACAGTTTTTTTATGCTCAAAGACTACGGTATTTTTACGGTTAACGAGCAGGGTGAATACATTTTACCTGAAAGTGCCTTTACTCGTAGCGATTTGTACGATGCTAGCGAGCATTTACTTACCTCAGCAGATGAGACCGTTAAATCAGCCCAAGCAGAACTATTTGCTAACCGAGCCGGATGGTTAGTGGATCTCGGCAGTGGCGGAGAAAAAGTGTTGGCATCTCCCTTGATATTGAATTATCAGGTGTTTTTTACCACGTATCTGCCTGCAACCGCCAACGATAGTTTGTGCGCACCGCCAAGTGGTAATAGTCGAGCATACTTAGTGGCGTTAGCCAACGGTAATGCTGTAGTTGATATAAATAATGATGATCAAACGACCCATCAGGATAGATATGCGGACTTGAAGCAAACAGGTATCGCCCCTGATACTAAGATTTTGATTGAAGATATTCTGCAACCCGTTGTGTGCTTAGGCACAGAATGCGCGTCGGCTGTAATTAAAGTGGACGAGCAGGGAAATGAAATAGCCTGTAGATCCGCGTTGGGATGCCTTTCACAAAATATATATGGCCGTTTTGAGCGGATCCTAAAAAGTACTTGGAAAACTGAAATTGAAAAACAAGAAGATGAATAAGAGACATTCTAAACATCAATTGGGGCCTAGTACCTGTAGCGGTTTTTCGTTAATGGAACTGATGATTGCGGTCGCCATAGTCGGGATCGTTAGCACCATCGCGTATCCAAGTTACCAGAGCTATATTGTAGACAGCACGCGCAGTGTCGCTCAATCAGATCTAATGGCCTTTGCTGGACAGTTAGAACGGCATAAATTGGCGAATTTTAGCTACGCTGGGGCTGGTATAAACGCTAGTGATACCGGTTCGCCAGCTGTATTTTCTGGGCACTCACCGGCCAGTGAGGCTGCCAGTAGCAAAGCATATAACTTAACGATTGATTCACTCTCTTTGGGGGGGGCGGCTTATCGAATAAAAGCACAGCCTGTCATCGAAAGTCAGGGCGCTCTTTATTATTACAGTGACGGGCGCAAGGGCTGGGATCAAAACGGTGATGGTAGTTTATCCGCAGCTGAGTTCTGTTGGCGCTGCTGAGCGTTATAAATACTTTAATTGAACGTAATTATGGGTCCTAAGAGCAGTTTAACGCATCGCCATTTCTATCTTCGTGAACATCGTTATTATCACTGTCTTGGCTGGTTTTGACTCGACCTTGCAGGCTAATTATCAATGCACGATTCGAAGACGTTTCATAACTGCAAAATAGGATGTCAGCATTGTTATTCGCTCCTCCGTTGGCTAAAAAACGTATTGAAACCAGTGGACCTTGCACGTCGTGGCTACTTTTTTCTATCCCTATTGAAGCTAGCAGTGGCTCATTGTCGTTGCGTTGCAGATCGCCATTAATATCGACAAATACTATTTTTGCCTGATTCCAATCATTAGAGCACGCGAGATAATCAGCACTGGCACAAAATGTTGTTTCACTCTGATTATTAATGGCATAGCCTCGTGCAAATTGCGCTAAAGCACTCATTTGATTCATCTGCGCAGCGATCGCATTTTGTGAAATAGTGGCTTGAATACTAGGGGCTACGCTTGCTGCTAGGGCAATAGCAATACTGACACTGACCATTAATTCAATAAGTGTCACGCCCTGTTGAGTATAAAATTGTTTCATTGTGTAGGGATTAGCATTTTTCATCTTGCTAGTTTATCGCTGAAATAGCTTACATAACGTATATGCTAATCCCTTATGGTATGAACTAGATGAGTGTTCAGCGGATAATCCATCCCTAAGATGTCAGATTTATTTAGTTAGCATTGCCTAAGGTTATTTATTGAGGCCAACAACTTTGCGGTTGTTGGGCCATGGATTGGTCGAGACTCAGTTCAGTGCAGCCGCTATCATCTTCTTGACGACCCGTCGCTTGAGCTTGCAGTGTGAAAGTCGTGGCTGAAATATCTGACACGCTGTAATCATAAAAATCACTTACTGGGGGAGATAGGGCTGCGTTGCTCGCATAGGTGCTGTGTGAAATGCGATAGCGTTCTTGCTGCATTTGCCATTTTAATAAAGCGGTTTGCGCGTCAAACCGATGACTATGAGTGATATGACGTTGGTAGCTTGGTAAAGCGACTAATAACAGAATGCCTGCAATGGCGACCACTATCATAAGCTCTAATAATGAAAATCCATGGGGACGATGTAAATTATAGGAGTATTGCATTACCTTTCCTTGTAAACGCGTTCTGGTCACTGAGTGTTTTGTAATTATGTGTAATAATTTTCTCAAACTTGTCTATATTTATAAACGTAAACACTATTTTTCGCCACGCAAAATGTCGTCACAGCATTATGTATTCATCGGTGTTGCCATACGTTGAATACATTGCACTTCGCTTAAATTCACGCGTAAATCTTTATCTTGTAGCATATTTTAAGTACATGGATTGTCATGAAAATTTATCAGGGAATGTCATTGTTAGAGCTGATGGTGGTTATATCCATTAGCATGATCCTTATGGCTATCGGCGTGCCTTCACTTCTTGGTTCAAAGCAACAATTACATGTAAAGCAGGCCGCTCAAGCTAGCTATTTTTTATTACAACATGCTCGTGCTAGTGCTATCGCGTCAGGACAAAGTATGTTCGTGAGTATTAATAGCTCTCAAGCCTGGTGTTTAGGGATAAATGCATCTGCGCCTTGTGATTGTCAAATCGTAGACAGTTGCACATTATTCGGCGTGGGGGCTGGTATACAACACATAGATTTTTCACACGTTAGGCTATCTCAATTGCGCTTTGGCCAAAATGAGAGCGCTGTATTTGATGGGGCAAGAGGCCTTGCTATGGGAAATTCTGGTTCGGTCGTATTTGCTAGCGGTGTGGACGAACTGAAGTTGATTGTTAGCAATATGGGAAGAATGCGTTTGTGCGTGCAAGCTGGCGAAATACAGGCGTACGCACAATGTTGATATTGAGCAGATACCAGCGGGGTAGCTCACTGCTAGAACTCATGATTGCTATGTCGTTGGGTGTGTCTGCATTAACGGCATTTTCAGCTTTTATTGGTTTTGGGCTAGGCGTGGACGCAAATTTGTTAACGTCTTCTCGGCTGAATGAAGAATTCACTGTCGTCAGTCAGCTTTTGGCACGAGACATTGCTAGAGCGGGGTTTAACGGTCGTGCGTCAATGCAGATTACGGATCCTTTAATAGTAGCTCGCCCCTTCGCTAACTCTTTAGTAGTGGGAAGATATCCTGATGAAATAGCGCAAAGTTGCATTCTGTTTGCTTATGATCGTAACGCAAATGGTGTACTTGATACCCACAATGGCAACGAAAATTACGGTTATCGTTTGCGTGATAAGGCAATAGAGATGCGTACGGCTGGTGCGGGATGTGATGATGGTGGATGGCATGATTTAACGGATCCGAATGTGGTGGAAGTCACTCGTCTTTATTTCACTTTACATCCGCTGACACTCGGCGAACGTGTGTTAACGCAAATCGAAATTAATATTGTCGCTAACTTAAAGAACCAACCTGAGGTTTCACGTCAGAGCACGTTACATTTTATGGTAAATAACCATGCACAGTAAAAACGATAGTATTGTGAAGCAACAGGGAGCAATTATGCTCGTAACCGTATCCTTGCTATTAATTATTGCCAGTCTCGCAACTGTTCACACTGGGCGCGTTAAATCTCTCGAACATAGAATTTTACTCAATAGTCAGAATCAAGCATTAGCGGGAGCCGCAGCTGAAGGTGGATTAGCGCACGGTATAACCCGCATGCGAGCTGATCCCAATTGGCAGGGACAAGAGCACACTGTTATGTTGACGGACAATATCCGAGCGGTAGTACGCGCTGATTTTGAGCAAGTACAACGCAATGGCGTTAATGTGAGCTGGGCAGAAATTCAATCAATGGGTTTCTCCTCTGATGAGCAAGGCAGCCATAGCGTGAGTGAGCAAGTGCTGCGCTATCCATTATTGAATATTGTTCCACAGGCACCTCTGATTAGCTCAGTGCCTTTATCGTCCGCGGTGACATTTGTACTCGGGGCGAACCCTAATGGAGGAGGTCGAGGTGTACCGGTTTCTCTTTGGGCTGATGAGAATATTGCGCCATTAGGAATAAATAGCCGTACATGTGCACTGCAATCTTTTGATGAAAGTGGATGTGCGCGTGGCATGTATTCCAATAGTACGCAATCAAGTAGTGACGTTTTGCAAAACCACGAGCAGTTCCCGGAAGATGCGCTAGATTACTTTTTCCATATCCGCGAGTTTGATTGGCGTGTTCTAAGAAGCGAGGCGTCAATTATCGAACAAGACTGTGCCGCAGCGACACTTGGTGCCAACCGGGTAATGTGGATTGAAGGTGAGTGCACGTTAGATGTTAGTCAACATATTGGTAGTGAGAGCACGCCTATTATTTTAATTTTAGTTGATTCAGCATTAACAATGCCTAGCGACAGTCACATCTTTGGCATCGTGATAATGCTAAGCACTACTTTACCTTCTATACCTAAGCGCATTGCGATGGCGGTTAATTCACAGCTAAACGGCTCGTTGATCTTACTTTCCCCATTAAACGAGGCGGTAAGTCAATTTTCTGTTCGCTATAACGCGGCAGTATTAAATAATCTGCAACAAGATGCAGACATGCAGCGACTGAGTAAAGTCAGTGGTAGTTGGCGAGATTTTTAGATGAAAGCCCAGTCAGGATTCAGCTTGCTAGAAGTATTAATTGCAATTGCCATTATGTTGTTTGGAATAGCGGGCTATGTGCGCCTTCAATCGCATTATATCAAACTGGATCATACCCTTAATCTACGACAGCAGGCGCTTTCATTGGCCGCCAGAAAACTTGATGATTTGCAAAGTTTTAGTATGTTGCAGCCCAGCGTGGGAGAAATTAGTTACCAAAACATTAGTTCTGATACTGGGGGGCGAATAGCTGCAGGTGAAGTCTTGGTAAAATTATGGCAATCGCAGTCTCAAACGATTCCATTTGATTTACATTGGCGCGTGAAGAATATGTATTTTGTCGACACCGATAATGATGATATCGCTGATAGTTGGTTACCGGATAATGATGTCAATTTGCCGGTAACGTTGCCGGTGATAGCCCCTAAAAAGGCTTTACAAATTATGGTAAGTTGGCAAGACCAATTTGGTGAGTCGCTTAACGTTACATTAAATAGTGAACTGACTCCCGTACCTTTTGCCCGTAGCGCGCAGGTGCAAAATACAGCGTTGGGCAGTGTTTTACCTTTGCGAGTTATGCATCAGCCACCGACAGATAACTTAAGCCCGTTGCACACATTAAACCTTACGCAAGCTGTGCAAGGGATAGCGCCCGTTATTGAAATTTTGGGCGACAATAATATGGTCGAAATAGAGCAAACAACGTTAGCGTTAGTATTACCTGAGTATCAAGAAAAACATAAAGAAGCGCAGCTGATGGTAAGTTGTGATTGCCGCTTAGCTGAAAATGGTCGAGGAAAGACGCCAACGATGACAAGGATAGAAGGCGAAGCGTTAGTGACGCAATTGGGCCAAGATATCGTAAAAGAGCGAGGAATAGTCGCAGATGATCAACATACGCGTTGTGAACAATGCTGTAATGATCATCACGATACGAGTGGTATGGTAGATACCCAAAATTACTATCGTGTAGAAGACGGCTTAAAACATCGGCATTATAAAAGATTGGGGGAGAACAGTTTTCAAGAAGCCCTACTGATCGGTGATGAGTATCAGGAGGTATGTCGCTTCAAGCGGATAGACGGCTTTTACCACATTGTGCCGGACTGGGAGCTTTTGGCGATTACTGAGTTCGACGCTCGTCATCTAAACCTTGAAAATAATCGAAATGCCTACACTAATTTCATTAGGCAAAGATTAAAAGCACATATTCAAAACAGTACGGTAAGAGTAGGGCTGGATGGACGAAATTTAAACTTATCACTTAGACGCTTTCAATTAGCTGCTTACGCCCTATACGTGGAACGACTGTATAATGAGGATAAAGCTTACCTAAACGAACTTACCGCTGATGGCGATGAACGTTGGTTAGCGCTAACACCATTTTATGATATTAACGTGACGTTATTGGCGACTTGGCATTCAAGTGATAACCAAATTATAAATATCCTTCAACAAGCGATACAAACGGTTGAGAATGTTGAGCAAGATTATTATGCTAGCTACCAAAGAGGGCTTATAGAGACGTTAATATCAGGTCGAGCTAGGGTATATGCTTCGATGAATGGTTCAAATAGCGGCTTAGTAGGACACTTTCCCTTATCGCCGTTTGAGGCATTATATGTTGTAGAAGGCAGTGGGATTGAGATCGATGTTCAACCTTAAGTTAGTCGAACTATATCAGAATTGGTCTACGAATTAGACACCATTAATATCAGTTTATCAGCAGAGCGAGAGAGAGATGCACAAGCAAGCGGTTATTGACGAGATGCGTGTGAAACCGCAAATAGATGTTGAGTTTGAAATAGCGAGACGAGTGGACTTTATTAAGCGCCATCTGATTGCTTCAGGATTGAAAACATTAGTGCTTGGGATCAGTGGGGGGATTGATTCATGTACACTTGGTCGGTTGGCGCAGATTGCAGTTAACCAATTGAATGTACAGCCGAACCAAAAATATCAATTTGTAGCGGTGCGATTGCCATATAGCGTACAAGCAGATGAAGCCGATGCTCAATTGTCGATTGATTTCATTCAACCTACTCAATCACTTTCGGTAAATATTCAACCTGGGGCTGATGCGATTGATCAGCAAACCAACCAAGCGCTACAGGCAGCTGGATTGTTGCCCACTAGTGACAATAAGCGTGATTTCGTCAAAGGTAATGTTAAAGCCAGAACGCGAATGATTGTTCAATATGAAATTGCGGGCATGTTAGACGGTTTAGTGCTGGGGACGGATCATTCTGCGGAAAATATCACTGGTTTTTATACCAAGTACGGTGACGGAGCTTGTGATTTAGCACCACTTTTTGGGTTGAATAAACGCCAAGTTCGACAAATCGCTAGCTATCTTGGTACGCCTGATAATCTGGTAAATAAACCGCCTACCGCTGATTTAGAGAGTTTGAGTCCACAGAAATCGGACGAGCAAGCGCTCGGGATGAGTTATGATGACATCGACGATTTTCTAGAAGGAAAGCCTGTATCACAACAAGTAACAGAGCGCCTATTGGAAATTTACAAAAAGACGCAACATAAACGTATACCCATTCCAACAATTTATGATTAAGCACACCATCTGGAGAATAATAAAGTGAAGAAAATCGAAGCGATTATAAAGCCGTTTAAAATGGATGATGTGCGTGAAGCACTTGCAGAAGTGGGTGTTAGTGGTATGACGGTAACTGAAGTAAAAGGCTTCGGACGTCAAAAGGGCCATACCGAGTTATACCGTGGGGCTGAATATAACGTAGACTTCCTACCTAAAATGAAGCTAGAAGTCGTGCTACCGGATAACCAAGTAGAGTTAGCAATTGAAGCTATTATGAAAACAGCTCAAACCGGGAAAATAGGTGATGGTAAAATTTTCGTGTATGAAGTTGAACGCGTCATTCGTATCCGAACGGGAGAGGAAAACGAAGAGGCAGTTTAAAGCTCAGTAGCGAAATGAAATTATAATAAAAAACGAGGCCATTTGGCCTCGTTTTTGTTTTATGAATGGGTAAAAAAAACGCTGTTATTATTTGCGTCATATAACCCAAATGTATTAATGGGTGTGACCACATCCTTCGCCTGTGTGAGGATGTCCGTGGGATATTTCTTCTTCTGTTGCTTCACGTACTTCTAAAATTTCGACATCAAATGTTAATGTCAAACCTGATAAAGGATGGTTACCATCTACGACAACGGTTTCATCATCAACGTCTAAAATCATCACCGACTGCTCACCTTCGTCGGTAGTTGCTCTAAATGTCATACCTGGTTCAATTTCCATACCTTCGAACATTGAACGTGGTACCTCTTGTACCAAAGTATCAAGGCGTTCTCCGTATGCTTGCTCTGGTTCAACGTCGATAATGAATTTCTCACCAACTTCTTTGCCTTCCAAATGGTCTTCTAATCCTTGAATTAAGTAATGACTGCCTTGCAAAAACACCATCGGCTCTGCTTCTTTTGATGAGTCAATTTGTGTGCCGTCAGGAGCACTTACGGTGAAATGCATGGTAACGACTGTGTTGGTGGTTATATTCATAAGGTATCCATAACTATTGGTGGCGAGCACATGAAATACCCGCCGATTAAAAATTTAGTATTCGCTTATTATTCTAATGAATATGGCAAGGATTGCACGGTAAAAACAGTTTCAGGTTGTTCTTTCAAGCGCATTTTTGAGCCAATTTCCGTGTCGTTTGCGACTACTGCTAGCAACCACGTTTCTTTATTTAAGTCCGCAGCGCGTAACACTGTACCGCCTCTTCGCCAATTATCGCCTGCAGGTGCTTCAAGGATCTCACCTGGGGTAACATGCACGCCGTGAGACGATTTAAGTATAAAAGCTGCACGCTTGTTTTTCCCCAGAAACTTGGTACGTGCGACAACTTCTTGTCCCATGTAGCAACCTTTACTAAAGTTAATCCCATTAATCGCCTGAAGGTTCATCATCTGCGGCACGAATTCATTGCTGGTGGCGGCATTGAGTTGCGCGATCCCAGCTTGAATATCAAGCACTTCCCAGAGCTTATTGCTTAATAACGGTAAGTTTGCGTGTTCCGCAAGTTTCGCTTGACCCTTTGCAGTCAGAACGAGCATAAACCTTGGCTCTGGGGAGCTTAACGCCATGACGACGCCGTTCTCATTACTAAAAGTTTGCTGATGTTCAAAAGGAACATCAGCAAACAACTCACTTATAATGGTTTCTAGCTGAGGTCCTCGACCACCAAAACATGCCCACTGTTGGGTGTCTTGTGAAAAATCCACCTTGGCAAACACTCCATACTTTTTAAGCTCAGGCAGTGATGTAGCAGCACTTTCTTTATGACTGATTAACAATACTGAATCATTGTGCTCCAAGGCGTAAAATATATTCCATGCTTTCCCCTTAAAATCACAGTGGCAGCCTAGAAGAGCTTCATGAGCTGTGAGCTTGGACATATCAGCAGTCACTTGGCCTTGTAAGTACTTAATGCGTTCTTCACCGCTCACGTTCAAGATGTTTAAGTCATCTAATTGGCAAATAAAATCAGCGGGGATATCATCCGCAAAATCGATCGAATCTATCACAGGTTATCATCTCTTTTACAAAGCTTAATTGTTCAATAATATGTGGCTTAACTATTAATAAGCAAGGGTAATTATCGATAAAAGAATCGCACGATGTCCACTATGGATAAGGTGTCTAGTGATAAATTTATGGTAAACTGATGATGAATTTTCATAATAGGATGATCCATGTTTACCAAACAAAGATATGCGCGCTTGAAATGGGCTTGTCGGCGCGGAATGTTAGAATTAGATGTTATCTTTATGCCATTCGTTGACGAAGGCTTTAATGACTTATCTGAAGCAGATAAAGTCATTTTTGAGAGTCTATTAACTTCTGATGATCCAGACTTATATGCTTGGTTAATGGGGCATCAGCCTTGTCATAATGCTGATTACAAGCGCTTAATCGATCATATTCTTAGTCGTGTCAAAGTATAGAATTGAAATAACCCCTTCGCGATTACAGACCAAATTGTTCTGCGTCGCATATGGGGTCTTGGTTGCCAGCGTTTTTGTGTGGCAGCCAAACGTTTTAACCTATCAAAAACTCTGGCAAGGTATTACGGTTCTCTTAATCACGATTTACTTCCTCAGACGATGGCGAGACCGAGAACGTAGCGACATTATTGTGCAGGTTAGCTATTTAGGTGAATGGAATTATCTCGATCAGAGGCCCGACGCTAATTGGTGGATCGGTGAACAATCCAAAATGCTAGGTGGCTTGTTATTGATTCAGCTTATCCCTTTTTTACAGCGCCATCAGCAAAAAGCTGACTCATCGTCGCATTGGTGCTGGGTATTTCGAGATCGAGTGAGCGAACAAGATTATCGTCGTTTATGCCGTTGTATTTTGGCGAGTCAGCAACGCCAAGAAAAGTTAGAAACGCATGCTAAATTATAAATATCCAGTCAGAAAGTACATATTGCTCATTGCACTCAATTGGCACCGCGATAGCTTTTTATGACGTTATTGACCAAGCTGCCAAGCGCAGGACGTTTACTCATGCAAGCAGCGTTTAAACGAGAAAATCGGCCTCTTATTGAGGCTAACATTGAAGCTCTTCCAGCAACGATATTAAAATACGCTGCGCCTTGTATTGAAAAAAAGCAATTCAATAAATTTCATCAAGTAACGAATTGGCAAGGGCACGCTTTACACCCCTGTTATTTGCATGTAATGAGTTTTCCATTACATCTAATGTTAATGCTGCAAAAAAAATTCCCTTTTTCCCTACTCGGGCTCGTACATATTGGCAACGAAATTACGCAATATAGACCCATATATGCCGATGAAATGTGTGTTTTCAGTTGTTACTTTAGGGATATAAAGCCTCACTCTAAAGGGATTGTGTTTTCAATCATTACCGAGATAAGGATCAGCGGTGAGCTGTGTTGGTCGTCTGACAGTGCTAATTTATATCGCAGCGCTGCATATACGCATGCTCAAGACAACACGGGTAAAACACAAAAGCGAAGCGTAACGAATAATAAAGTGCATACAGGGCTCGACTCACAACATGATTCATTGCCGCAGCGAGGGCGTGACGCCAGACAAACTTGGAAATTAGACAGCGATTTAGGGCGACGTTACGCTCGGGCATCTGGAGATTATAATCCAATTCATTTAGCAAAATTGAGTGCGCAATTGTTTGGTTTTAAACAGGCTATTGCCCATGGTATGTGGTCAAAATCCCGTTGCATTTCTGCGCTTGAGCAACTTACACCAGAGCCATTTAAAAAAGGCTTCACAACACACGTACAGTTTATTAAACCGATATTACTACCTAATAACGTGTGTTTTTCTGCATCGTTGAATGAAAACTTGGCGGTTGAAAAGATAAGGGCTGATGCACATCACGTTAAATTCTCCCTTGATAGTGAAAAGGGTAACACTCCCCATCTAAATGGGGAGTTGATAGCTATTTAGTGATTTTCCCTGGAATAACTGATGGACTAGGATTCTCAAGCAAATCGGGATAATCCAAATTATAATGCAAGCCTCTGCTCTCTTTACGTTGCTGAGCGCACTTAACGATCAGTTCGGCTACAGTTAGCAAGTTACGCAGTTCCAAAAGATTGTTACTGACTTTAAAATACGAATAGTACTCATCAACTTCTTGCTTTAATAATTCAATACGGTGTTGAGCCCTGGCCAAGCGCTTGTTGGTACGCACAATTCCGACGTAATCCCACATGAAAAGACGTAACTCATGCCAGTTATGTTGAATTATGACTTCTTCATCTGAATCGCCAACTTGAGATTCATCCCAAGGCTGAATATCTTCACTTGAATCTTTTTCGGTAATACGGTGAATAATATTTTCAGCTGCTGAATGAGCGAACACAATGCATTCAAGCAAGGAGTTGCTGGCCATCCTATTTGCGCCATGAAGGCCGGTGTAAGCTACTTCGCCTAGCGCATACAGGTTGTTTAGGTCGGTTTTTGCGTTGAGATCGGTGACCACACCGCCACAGCTATAGTGCGCTGCGGGCACAACTGGGATGGGTTGACGAGTAATGTCTATACCTAAAGCACGACATTTACGATAGATATTGGGAAAATGCTTTTTAATGAAATCAGCGGGTTTGTGGCTGATGTCTAAATACATACAGTCGGCACCAAGACGTTTCATTTCAAAGTCGATAGCGCGAGCGACAATGTCTCTGGGGGCTAAATCACCACGTTCATCAAATTTTTGCATAAAAGGCGTGCCATCGGCATGGCACAAAAATGCCCCTTCACCTCGCAGCGCTTCACTTATAAGGAAATTACGTGCTTCAGGGTGAAACAAACATGTTGGATGAAATTGGTTAAATTCCATATTTGCCACGCTGCAACCGGCTCGCCACGCCATTGCAATACCATCGCCACTAGATACATCGGGATTTGAAGTGTATTGATAAACCTTACTCGCACCGCCGGTCGCTAAAGCCGTAAATTTGCTACGTATAACTTCAACATGTTCGTGCTTACGATTCCAAACATAGGCACCTAGTAATTGATTAGGTGAATCTTTACTTTTAATCAGGTCGACGGCGTTATAGCGCTCGAAAATGTGAATGTTTGGATGCTGCTTTACCGCTTCAATAAGCGTTACCTGAACGGCTTCGCCCGTCGCATCGGCTGCGTGCAGAATGCGCCTGTGACTGTGACCACCTTCTCTGGTTAAGTGATAGCGTTGCTCACCGCCAGCACCATCGGCCATTTGATCGAACGGCATACCGAAGTCTATAAGCCATTGCATACAGGCTTTAGCGCGAGAAGCTGTAAAGTGTACAACTTGCTCATCACATAAACCTGCGCCGGCCATAAGCGTATCTTTAACGTGTGATTCGATAGAGTCGTCTTCATCAAAAACGGCCGCTATACCACCTTGCGCGTAACGGGTTGACCCTTCGGCTAAACTACTTTTACTTAGTACGATAATCTGGCAGTGCTCGGCGAGTTTCAATGCTAGGCTAAGGCCCGCAGCGCCGCTGCCTATAATTAGTACGTCACAACGATGTTCAACAGTGGAGTGCATAGGGTAAACTACACCAATAATGCTAATAGAGTGCAGCAATACTAATTAATGTTGTAAGAAATACAATGATATTAATGGGAAGATGCACCGCTTAGCGGTATTTAGGGAAAATATTTCGAATTTATTTTGAAAATAATTCTTACAAAACGAACTTATTGCAAATGGCATGGTCAATTATAGTGCTTGCATGAGCCAGAATAGTATTTGTATCAGGAGTATTGGCTCGAATGAGCGAGCAGTTAACAGATCAGCAAATTGTTGAAAAAGTGCAACGCGGAGATAAAGACGCATTTGGATTGTTGGTGGTTAAGTACCAACACAAAGTGGCTTATTTAGTATCACGATATGTGAAGAACTCCGGTGACGTTGCTGACGTAGCACAAGAAGCATTTATTAAAGCTTACCGTGCATTACCTAATTTTAGGGGCGATAGTGCGTTTTATACTTGGTTATACCGTATAGCCGTAAATAGCGCTAAAAATTATTTAGTCTCGCAAGGCAGAAAGCCCCCAGCGAGCGATGTAGATGCAGAAGATGCGGATTTTTATGATGGCAGTGATGCCCTAAAAGAAAATAATTCGCCAGAAAAGAATTTAATGTCGGTTCAAATGGAAAAGTTACTGTTTGATACGATGGATAAGTTACCCGAAGATTTACGTATGGCAATTAGCCTACGAGAGTTAGAAGGGTTAAGTTACGAAGAAATTGCCAACGTGATGGATTGTCCAGTTGGGACTGTTCGTTCACGTATATTCAGAGCCCGAGAAGCATTGGATAAGGTCATTCAGCCTTTGTTGCAACGCTAGCAAAGGCCATAGCGGTAACCCATCGTCAAAATTTGAACGATGACGTTGCAGTTACCACAGTAATTTGAGATAGATTTTTATTTCAAGTGACAGTTTATTTAAGCGTATATTCAGGAAGCTTGTTATATGACGCAAAAGATTGAAAATTTATCTGCTCTAGTTGATGGTGAGTTACACGATGAACAATTACTAGATGCAATAAAGAGTGATGCTGAGCTAGCTGACAAATGGCAGAGTTATCACTTAATTCGTGATGGTCTTCGCAAAGAGACGGCACCGCAAATCAATTTCGATATTGCAGCAAACGTCGCTGCCGCATTGGTGTCTGAGCCTGCTATTCTCGCCCCGAAAAAATCTTGGCGTGATCTACCATTGATTGGTTCTGTGGTACCCTTTGCAAAGCAAGGCGGACAAATGGCTGTTGCCGCTTCGGTAGCGGTAGCAATGATCATTGGTGTGCAGCAATTTAATCAACCTGAAGTTGAGCAACCGTTTAATTCAGCTCCAGCGTTGTTAGGTATTCAAGGTGGGTTATCACCCGTTAGCTTAGAGCAAACGCGTACCATACCGAGAGCTGATGCATCTGAACAACGTAGAGTCATTAACGCCTACTTAAACGACCATAAGCAGCAGTTACGTTTTAAAGCCGCGCCGGATAAAGATGAATCTGAAGTAGAGTTATATGAGACTGAACAGTCAAGCAACGTTGAAAACATTCCGCAAAGATAGATCTTCAAAATTCATTAGGCAGATTTCGCTTATCTGCCTAACGTTTTTATCCTTCTGTAGTATTGGGCAATCTGATGATAACGTCCAAGAGAGTATTTCTGTTAGTGCTCCGCCGGATTCATATACCCAACAGATTAAAGCATTTCCCTCCGACAGTGCTCACGGTTGGCTTGAAAAAATGGCTTATGCACACCGCAATTTAAATTACAGTATTTCATTTGTGTTACTCAAACCCGGCGTGGACTCTCAGCCATATCTTTGGCGCCATGGTGTCAGTGTGCAGGGTGTTAAAATGGAACAGCTTAATCTGCTTAATGGGCCAGGTAGAGAAGTGGTGCGTATTGGCAATAAAGTCAGCTACTTCGAACCGAACGTTCCTCCCTATAGTTTGCAATCGAACGTGATCAATGGCCCTTTCCCGAGCGAGTTTTTTCAACAGCCTGATGAAATCAAGGCCAGTTATGATTTTGTCATGGTAGGTCGCAGCCGCGTATCGGGTAGAGCGGCACAACAAATTCGCATTGTTAGTAAAGACAAATCACGTTTTGGCATGAATGTTTGGCTTGATCAAGAAACAGGCTTAATGCTCAAAATGAATCTTGTGGATTTGAATGGGCAATTACTCGAGCAAATACAGGTTACTGCGTGTCATGTGACAGAACAACCTGACGATTTTTTTGAAAAAATCGAACCTGCTATGCTACCTGAAGTGTTAGAGCTCAGGCCCCAGGTAAACACTAAACCTATATGGAATATCGCATACATGCCAGTGGGTATGATTGAGGTTAAACGCGATATACATCGTCTGCCGATTACAGGTTTATCGGTTGAATATGTGATGCTAAGTGATGGTTTAGTTGATGTGTCTATCTATATGCGAGAAAGCCAAAACGACGGTATTAATCAAGATATCCTTTTACGCCATGAGTCAGACACCTTGTTAACCCTAAATCAGGGGAAACTTAACGTTACGGTGGTGGGTAAGCTACCGCCTGAAACAGCTAATCATATTGCAAATTCAATTCACCTAGCGACACCTTAGTATGATCGAAGAAGTAGGAACGGTTGTTGAAGTTCGAAATAACCAAGGCCAGCAGTATATAAAAATTGCGACGCAAGTGAAGTCTACTTGTGGCAGTTGTCACGCTAAAGATAATTGCGGTACCGGTGTTATTGCTCGCGCGCTGGCAAATAAACGAGATGCGTTATGGTTACCTTGCCACGAAAGTGTATCGATTGGTCAGGACGTAAAGTTAGGTATTCCAGAAGCCATGTTATTGAGCGCGTCATTACTTGTTTATATGTTGCCTCTTTTATCCATGATAACAGCGGCCGTGGTGAGTTCCTTATTACTCGCTAATTTTTCGATCCATAGTGAAGGTTGGGTCATATTGTGTTCACTCTTGGCGGCGGTAGCTAGCTTTTTAGGCGTAAAACGTTATATCGCCCAGCACAGTAAAAGTCGATTCGAGCCCCACCTATTATCCGTTTTACCCACCTTAAAAACCCAAGTAGATTGTATTGATGTGACGAACATCTAGGCTTAAATCATATTTCGTGCATTAATTATGCATATCTTCGGAGTTCTTTATCGCAAATTGGCTGATAAAATTGTAAAATCAGCGTCTAATTAATTTAATTTGTTCCCCTAATTTCCTTGAGCACATATCTGCTGCTTGCAAAATTACGCTTAGGGCAGGCAAAACGTACTAGGTACATTTCAAAAGTCTATGCAACACAAGCACATACGTAACTTCTCAATTATCGCCCACATTGACCACGGTAAATCGACACTTTCAGATCGATTAATCCAACACTGTGGTGGTTTAACAGAGCGAGAAATGTCAGCTCAGGTTCTTGATTCAATGGATATTGAACGCGAGCGAGGCATTACTATTAAAGCGCAGAGCGTAACGCTCAATTATAAAGCGAAAGATGGTGAAACCTATCAACTTAACTTTATCGATACGCCTGGGCATGTCGACTTTTCTTACGAAGTATCTCGTTCATTAGCCGCTTGCGAAGGCGCACTTTTGGTAGTTGATGCGGGTCAAGGCGTTGAAGCTCAAACCTTAGCAAATTGCTACACCGCCATCGATTTAAATATGGAAGTGGTGCCGATTTTGAATAAAATCGATTTACCTCAAGCTGAACCCGATCGTGTGGCTGAAGAAATCGAAGATATAGTTGGCATTGACGCCCTAGACGCAGTGCGTTGTTCGGCGAAAACGGGTGTGGGTATCGAAGATGTACTTGAAGTGATCGTACGTCAAATTCCGCCACCTGAAGGGGATATAGATGCGCCACTAAAAGCCCTGATTGTTGATTCTTGGTTTGATAACTATCAAGGCGTTGTGTCGTTGGTTCGTATTGTTCAAGGTGAATTGCGTAAAAACGACAAAATTAAAATCATGTCGACCGGAGTCATTCATCAAGCTGACCAAGTGGGTATCTTCACTCCCAAAGCAACAGACACGGGTCATTTACGTGCTGGTGAAGTTGGTTTTATTGTTGCGGGTATCAAGGAAATTCACGGTGCCCCAGTAGGTGATACTATTACGCTTGCACGCAACCCTGCTGACACTGCTCTGCCAGGCTTTAAGAAAGTTAAACCGCAGGTTTACGCGGGGCTTTTCCCTATCAGTTCTGATGACTACGAAGATTTTCGTGATGCGCTAGCGAAACTTAGTTTAAATGATGCGTCGTTGTTTTATGAACCTGAAAGTTCTTCAGCACTCGGTTTTGGTTTCCGTATCGGATTCTTAGGCATGTTGCATATGGAAATCATTCAGGAACGTTTAGAGCGCGAATACGACTTAGATCTGATTACTACAGCGCCTACCGTGGTATACGAAGTTATCACCACTGACGGAGAAACCTTGTATGTAGATAACCCATCTAAATTGCCTGCGGTAAATGCAATTGAAGAAATTCATGAACCTATCGTGGAAGCGCATATTCTTGTGCCGCAAGAATATTTAGGCAGTGTTATTACCTTATGTGTCGACAAACGTGGTGTGCAGACCAGTATGACTTACCACGGTAAGCAAGTTGCGGTGACCTATGAATTGCCTATGGCTGAAGTGGTTATGGACTTTTTCGATAGATTGAAGTCAACAAGCCGTGGTTTCGCATCACTTGATTACAATTTCAAACACTTCCAAACAGCAGAAATGTCTAGACTAGATATTCTGATCAACGGTGAACGTGTGGATGCACTGGCGATGATTACCCACAAAGATAACGCACAATCTCGTGGTCGAGAGTTAGTAGAAAAGTTACGGGAGTTAATTCCTCGGCAAATGTTTGATATCGCTATACAAGCTGCTATCGGTAACCAAATAGTGGCCCGAAGCACGATTAAACAATTGCGTAAAAACGTTATTGCAAAATGTTATGGCGGCGATGTAAGTCGTAAGAAGAAGCTTCTTCAGAAGCAAAAAGATGGTAAGAAGCGCATGAAGTCAGTCGGTAACGTTGAGCTTCCTCAAGAGGCGTTCCTTGCATTACTCAAGGTAGGTAAGTAAATGGCAAACTATTTTTCATTGTTCTTAGTTGTTCTGACAGTAGCATCAGGGCTTATTTGGTTAGCTGACTCGTTAATGTTTGCTCCAAAACGAAAAGAGCGCACTGTGGTTGCCGAAGATGGCTCTAATGTAACAGGCGACCCTCAAGAACAAACATTGCCATGGTTAGTGGATACTGCACAGCAAATATTTCCAGTTATCGCGTTTGTTTTGGTATTGCGTTCATTCTTGTACGAACCTTTTCAAATTCCTTCAGGCTCGATGATGCCTACTCTTTTGGTTGGGGATTTTATCTTAGTTGAAAAATATGCGTATGGTGTAAAAGACCCTGTTTTTAGAAGCAAATTTTGGGATACCGGTGTGCCTGAACGTGGGGATGTCGCTGTTTTTAAATATCCTAAAAATCCTAGCCAAGATTATATTAAGCGCGTTATTGGTTTACCGGGTGACACCGTTATATATCGTAATAAGCAGTTATTTATTAAGCCTGCATGCGATACCAGTCAAAACTGTCCATCTATTGAGCCGGTAGAACTTAACTTTGTTGACCGAGGCGAAGCGTACCAAAACTTTGTTCCTCTTGAAAAGTATCAAGAGAAATTAGGGGAGGTTACCCATAACATATTCCGCCTACCGAATAATTTAAATCGAACGCAAGATTACTACCAACAGCCGGGTACCCAAGCTGACGAGTGGATCGTGCCTGAAGGCCAATATTTCATGATGGGCGATAACCGAGATAATAGTTTAGACGGTCGTTTTTGGGGCTTTGTACCTGACGATAACCTAGTCGGTAAGGCTGTTGCTATTTGGATCAGCTTTGAATTTGACCGTGTCCCCAGTAGCTGGGTACCAGGCTGGATCCCAACTGATGTCAGGTTTAATCGAGTCGGTAGCATAATTTAGATGCAGTTGATTGATCCATACAAACCTTTATATACCAAACTTGGTTACACCTTTGCCGATCCGCAAAACTTGACGGTTGCGCTTACGCACAGAAGTGTAGGTTCGAACCATAATGAGCGTCTCGAATTTTTAGGGGATGCTGTACTCGGTTTAGTAATTGCAAAAGCACTTTTTGAACGATTCCCTAAACAGCCGGAAGGCAATTTAACGCGTATGCGTTCAAGCTTGGTTAAAGGGGATACCCTTGCTGAGGTGGCAAGAGAATTTGCATTAGGCGATTTATTGTTACTCGGACCTGGTGAGCTTAAAAGTGGTGGTCATCGACGGGATTCGATTCTTGCTGATGCCGTTGAAGCTATTATCGGCGCAATTTATCAGGAGGTCGGAATGCAGGGCTGTGAACCACTTATTTTAGCTTGGTTTGCGAAACGTATTAATGCGCTCAATCCTGATGAGACTCCCAAAGACCATAAAACGCGTCTTCAAGAATATTTACAAGGTCGACAACTTCCCTTACCGGATTATGAAGTGACCGACATTAGCGGCAAGTCCCACGATCAGACATTCACTGTGCAGTGCACAGTTGCAGGGCTTAATAAGCCCGTTGTCGGCCGTGGAAAAAGTAGACGCCGGGCTGAACAGCTCACGGCAAAGCAAGCACTCGAGAATTTAAAAAATGTCTGATATCACTTATTGTGGAATGATTGCCATCGTTGGTCGTCCAAATGTAGGGAAATCCACCCTACTCAATGCTCTACTTGGGCAAAAAGTGAGTATCACCTCGCGTAAACCACAAACCACCCGTCATCGCATTATGGGTATCGACACCCACGGAAATCGTCAAGCCGTATACGTTGATACTCCAGGTTTACACATTGAAGAAAAGCGCGCGATTAACCGTTTTATGAACCGTGCCGCTTCTAGCTCGATTGCCGATGTTGGCTTGGTTCTATTTGTTGTTGAAGGCACCCGTTGGACCGATGACGATCAAATGGTATTAACGAAAATTAAGCAGAGTAACGTGGACTGCTGGTTGATTGTGAATAAATCAGACAATGTAAAAGATAAAGAAATCTTGTTGCCCCATTTAAAGTGGCTAGGTGAACAACATGCATTTAATAAAATAATGCCTATCTCAGCAAAAAATGGCAAGAACGTTACTCAGTTACGCGATATGGTGAATGAAGTCTTACCTGAAAGTGAGTTCTACTTCCCAGAAGATTATATTACCGATCGTTCTAGCCGTTTTATGGCAGCTGAAATTATTCGCGAAAAGCTAATGCGTTTCACCGGTGATGAGTTGCCGTATTCAGTGACCGTCGAAATTGAACAGTTTATGTTGGCTGACAACGGCGTGTATCGGATCAATGGCTTAATTTTAGTGGAACGCGATAGCCAAAAAAGTATGGTGATAGGCAAAGGCGGACAACGCCTGAAGACTATTGGTGCTGAAGCGCGAAAAGATATGGAACATTTGTTTGATACAAAAGTTTTTTTAGAGTTGTGGGTTAAAGTCAAATCAGGCTGGGCTGACGATGAACGTGCATTGCGCAGTTTAGGATACGGTCAAGACAGCTAATTTAAGCAGTACTTGCTCGCGTCGTCATATTGATTAATCGTTATCTGTTTTTGAAGGAGTAAATTATGCAGCCTTTGAGTCAAATCCGGCGCGAGTACAGCCAAGGCCATCTTACTGAAGATTCCTTATTAAAAGACCCTTTTGCACAGTTTTCTCTATGGATGAACGACGCTGTTGAAGCGGGCTTACCTGATCCTACCGCTATGGTTATCGCAACAGTTGATAGCCGCGGACATCCCTCTCAGCGTATCGTACTTTTAAAAGGGGTAGTTGATAATTGCTTCGTTTTTTATACCAATTTTGGTAGTCGTAAGGGACGTGAATTAGCTGAAAATCCAAATATATCGTTGCATTTCCCTTGGCATCCTCTTGAACGACAAGTGCTGGTGCGAGGATGTGCATCATTAGTGAGCAGAGACGACGTGCAGCGCTATTTTTCATCTAGGCCATTGTCAAGCCAATTAGCGGCTTGGACGTCTAAGCAGAGCGAACCTATCGAAAGTCGTGATGCCTTATTGGCGCGTTTTGAAGCAACAAAAATGAAATTTACGGATAATGAAATCCCTGCGCCAGAGTTTTGGGGAGGCTTTAAAGTCGAACCACAAAATATTGAGTTTTGGCAAGGAGGCGAGCATCGCTTACATGATCGTTTTGCTTTTAGTCGTAATGAAAGCGAAGGTTGGTCCATCCAACGTTTAATGCCTTAGCTGTTCTGCACTGTGATTGATAGCCATTGTCACTTAGATTTTAGCGTTTTTGATGATGATCGAGCGCAGGTGCTAACTAAGTGTGATGAGCTTGGGGTAAAGCATATTGTGCTCCCCGGTACTCAAGCTGATACTTGGAAACGTTTAATTGCATTATGTTGCCAATATAAACAGCTAAAATTCGCCTTAGGTATTCACCCTTATTTTCTTCAAGACTTCAATAACGCCCATCTATGTTTACTCGATGACAACCTAAGAGACCAGCAAGGTGTCGTTGTCGCGGTAGGGGAAATTGGCTTGGATTACAGCCTATCGACCGGTGTTGATATTCAAGAGCATGTTTTTCGCGAGCAACTACGTATTGCTCAAAAGCATCAACTCCCGGTGATTGTTCATCATCGACGCTCTCACAATGCGTTAATCCGCATAATAAAACAGCTTAAATTTAGCAACGCAGGCATTGTTCATGCTTTCTCCGGCAGTTTGTATGAAGCCCAGACCTATATTGGACTAGGTTTTAAGTTAGGGGTTGGCGGTACGATTACTTATCCGCGTGCACAAAAAACACGCAAAGTGCTAAGCCAAGTGCCACTTTCTAGCCTAGTGCTGGAAACTGATGCCCCAGACATGCCAATAAACAATAAGCAAGGTGAGCGCAATAGCCCAAGTTATTTGCCGCTAATTTTGCATGAGCTGCAGTCGCTACGCCCTGAATGTGCCAATGAAATACAACAGGCCTGTTGGCAGAATACGTTAGATATTTTACCGAATATATTAAATGCGAGGGCGTGTTAGCGTGTGGTCTGTTCAGTTTTTTGAACGTTTATCGTTTCATCATGTGAGTGTACGTAGTGGCGATAACGCACTTTATAGAAAATTCTAGTCAACAATAATGCGGCTAAAGCAGCCAATAATCCCAATACTTGGGTTTGTTTACGTAGTTGAGCTTGATAAGCGCTGTGCAGGGCCATCACACTTTTCTCATTGAGTAATAGACGCACATAGCCGTATATTTCTTTATCAACTCGAATATCTTGCACAAACACCAGCGGAACTGGATGTTGGGCGTTATGATATTGTTCGACAATAGTATCTAAAGTGCCTTGTTGATCCAGTTGTTGACCGTACTGATCATAAACGGCTGCGCCTTCAACATGAGGATCGTTAAGCATTATATCGAGTACTTGGGTAATACGTTGTTCATCTTTATCTATTATGGGTTGCGCAAGGATTTTACTGGCAATTAAGCTAAGACTATTGCCCAATTGGGTACTTTGCTTGTTTCGCCAATTCTGTGCTGTATCGTTATCCACAAACCAAAGGTTCACAAATAACAACACCATCACAATAACGATAATGAGGTTTAAAATGCGTTTAAATATTGAGTAGCGACTATGTATATGTAAGTCGACAGTATGTAATAGGGATTTTGCCATGCTCATAGCGCAAGACAATAAGGTAACAAGGCTGTTTTGCCAAGAAATTTCGCTCAGCTATAAGCAAAAAGCGTATGTTTTGGCAAAATAGTCCCATACCGTAATTGATGTAAGTAAGGTTATGCTCATATATACATCATTGATTGCTATTTCACTTGCGCGAAGGCGTTGAAACCGACCCTATAACGCTATATCTTTAGCACGCGATCTTTCCGTCATAATAGGAACACTATGATATCTGTTAAAAACCTGTCGAAATTGTTTGGCCATTTCACAGCTGTCGAAGATTTGAGCTTCGATATCAAGCCGGGCGACATTGTCGGTTTTTTAGGCCCAAATGGTGCTGGTAAATCTACCACGATGAAAATGCTAACCGGTTTTTTACAACCCACGAGTGGCACGATTGATATTTTCGATTTATCAATGGCACGCCATGCTAAAACGATTCAGCAACGCATTGGTTATTTACCTGAAGGCGCGCCAGCTTATGGTGATATGACGACCTATCAATTTCTTAAATTCATCGCTGAAGTTAGAGGGTTCAAAGGTAAAGAAAAAGAGCGCCGTATAACCGAAGTAGTAGAGAAAATCGAACTTCAGGAAGTGATGAATCGACCTATCGAGAACCTATCGAAGGGATTTAAACGACGTGTTGGCCTTGCGCAAGCTTTGATCCATGATCCTGATATCTTGATCCTAGATGAGCCAACCGATGGCTTAGATCCGAATCAAAAACATCAAGTACGTGAGTTGATAACTCAGTTAGCAAAAGACAAAATTGTTATCATTTCTACGCATATATTGGAAGAAGTCACTGCTGTATGTAATCGAGTCATGATCATAGCTAAAGGTAAATTATTATTTAATGATACCCCTTTAAGCTTGCAGAAGCGCTCTCGTTACTATCAGGCTGTTACCATTCATCTTAGCTATCTTGCTGATATTTCAGGTTTAGCCGAGTTAGAAGGCGTTGCCGAAATGGAAGTGGAGCAAAAAACAGGGCACGTTACCTTATTTCCAGAGCCCGGAAGACACATATTGCATGAAGTGACTGCCCATGTGCAGCGTGCAAAATTACCAGTAGATACTTTGTTTATTGAACAAGGGCGTCTAGACCAAGTCTTCAGAGAATTAACAACAGAGGTAGCATAGCTGTGGCACACATTTTTATCTTGTTTAAGCGTGAGTTTGCAGGTTATTTTGCTTCACCTGTGGCGTACGTATTTATCGGTATTTTTCTTGTTCTTTCCGCTGTATTCGCATTTTTTATCGGAGGATTTTTCGAAAGAGGGCAGGCAGACCTGCTGGCATTCTTCAATTTTCATCCTTGGCTGTATTTGTTTTTGGTCCCAGCGATTGCAATGCGCAGTTGGGCTGAGGAACGAAAAAGCGGCAATATTGAATTATTAATGACACTTCCCGTTAGTACATGGCAAGCGACGTTAGGGAAATTTTTTGCTGCATGGAGTGTATTAGGTTTAGCGCTGTTGTTGACGTTTCCTATTTGGCTGACAGTGAATTATTTGGGCAAGCCGGATAATGGAATTATTGTTGCAGCGTATTTAGGTAGTTGGCTGATGGCCGGTGCTTTTCTGGCGATTGGGATGTGTATGTCGGCGTTATCAAAGAATCAAATTATCGCGTTCATTCTTGCGATTGTAGTGTGCTTTCTGTTCGTGGTCAGTGGCAGCTCAATCGTGCTTGACTCATTCAAAGGGTGGGCTCCGTCATTATTACTCGATACCGTGGCATCGTTTAGTTTTCTAACGCATTTTGAAGCAATGGCCAAAGGCGTAATAGCGTTAAATGACGTCGGTTATTTCGTTTTAGTTACGATGGCTTGGTTATATGCGGGATTACTTATTATTGAACAAAAGAAGGCTGATTAACCATGAGTAATAGATTAACAACCTGGTTAAGTATGCTACTCATTGGCATATTATTTTGTGCATTAGTCTTACTTAATAATCAACTGCTGAGCAATTATCGTGTCGATTTAACAGAAGATAATGTGTATTCGCTGTCCGAGGGTAGCCAGCAGATATTGACTGAAATTGATGAACCACTGAATTTGTACTTTTTCTTTTCTGATAAAGCATCGAAGAATATGATCACATTGCGAAATTACGCAATGCGCGTTCAAAGTCTGCTTGAAGAGTACGCTAGCCGTTCTAACGGCAAAATTAAATTGCATATTCTAGACCCCGAGGCCTTTTCAGAAAAAGAAGACAGGGCGGATCAATTCGGTTTAACCGCAGCTAACATTGGCACCGCAGGTGAAGCCGTTTACTTAGGACTCGGCGCTACTAATGCGCTGGATGATCAGCAAGTTATTGCTTTTTTCGATCCACAACAAGAGCGCTTTTTAGAGTATGAAATCAGTAAACTGATTTACCAACTGGTTAACCCTAAACAAGTAAAAGTAACTTTGCTCACTGATTTACCGGTAGCCGGTGGACAAAACCCAATGACTGGAGGTTTTGATCAACCTTGGACTTTCTATACGCAATTACAGCAACTTTATGTGGTTGAGAAAATTGGTAGCGATGCCTCTGAATTACCTAAAGGTACGGACGTATTAATTGTTGCGCATCCAAAAAACCTAAGTGACGAGTTATTGTACGCAATTGACCAATACACTATGGATGGCGGTCGGGCACTTATTTTCATTGACCCTCACAATGAGTCAGATCAAATGAGTATGTTGACGGGGGCATCAACGGGTGCTAATGGCTCAAATTTAACGCGCTTGTTCGATACTTGGGGTGTGAATTTTAATGAGCAACAAGTGTTGTTAGATGCGTTTGCTGGATTAGACGTACGAACACAAACGGGCGATGTAACACGGCATTTTGGTTTTGTTGGTTTCGGTGCTAATGAATTAAATGATAAAGATGTGACGACCTCCAGTTTGGACTTAATTAATGGCGCCTCTTTTGGGACATTTAATAAAGAAGGCAATTCTTCATTAAGCTGGTCTACTCTACTGCACTCCACGAAAAACTCTGACCTTATCGATAGTGCGCTTTATGCACAAACACGTGACCCACAAGTATTGAGTCAGGAATATAAAAGCGATAACAAAGAATATATTTTAGCGACTAGATTGACCGGCAGCGTCACATCAGCTTTTGAGTATGCGCCAGAAGGAATTGACGAGCAGGAGCACTTAAGACAAACACGAGACTTTAATGTGATCCTAGTGGGTGACACCGATTTACTTTCAGATCGATTCTGGGTTCAACAATCATCGTTTTTTGGCGAGACAATTACGACACCATTTGCGAATAATGGCGACTTGGTAACGAATGTTGTTGAAAACCTTGCGGGTAGCAATGCGCTGATCAGCATCCGCAGTAGAGGAACCTTTGCTCGACCATTTGACAAGGTCGACCAGTTAAAGCTCGTTGCAGAGCAAAAATTTCGGGAGCAAGAAAAAATATTACAACAACAACTTGATGAAACTGAATCGCAGTTGGCACAACTACAAGAGCAGCAAGGCGAAGGCGGCGCGCTGGTTATCTCTGCCCAACAACAAGAAGCAATTGATGATTTTATGGAGCAAAAAATTCAAATCCGTAAATCCTTACGAGATGTTCGTCATCAACTTGATAAAGATATAGAGAAACTGGGTAACCTTGTTAAATTTGGCAATATTGTTGTAGCGCCTTTGATTTTGGTTTTATTCCTAATGTTAGGCCGACGCTTACTACGTAGTCGCTATAAGCCGGCTAGACATACACCCGTTAACGCCAAGGAGGGACAATCATGAGTCGTTCACTACTAATACTGGTGATAGCAGCAATATTGGCCTGTGGAGCAGGATATTGGCTATTACAGGAAGGGGGGCCTTCCCAAGAGGAATCACAATTTGCGTTGCCCTTGTTGGCTGAGCATGCGACAGATGTTGATCGCATAACGTTAAGTAATGCTAACGGCGTTCTACTTAACGCCCAGCGAGAGAATGATCGTTGGCAGACAGATGTCTATACAGACAGTGGCGAACTGGTAGGGCGTTTTCCGGTAGACCACGAAAAATTAGCTTCTTTGCTACAAGCTCTCGCGCAAGCTGAATTGGTAGAGCCTAAAACGAGAAAAGACAGTAACTATCATCACTTAGGTTTGCAGGATATCTCAGCTAACGATAGTTTGGCGACGTTAGTAACATTAGCGAGCAAAGGCCAATCTTGGCAAGTTTTGCTAGGGAATAACTCTACAATTGGCAATGATCGTTATCTGCGCGTGCCTAGTCAAGCACAAGCATGGTTAAGCGATCGTGAGATTAATCTGCCGCTGACGAATAGCGAGTGGTTACAACAACCCATTTTACCGTTTGATGAATCTGATTTTTCCAGTATTACCCGAGTAGATGGTGCGTCTTGGCAGATATTTAGAGCGCGCGCGGGCGAATCCTTTGTTCTCAAAGACCAGCTTCAAACACAAGCGCTTAAATACGGTGGCGTGTTGGATGCGATTGCACTGAATTTAGCGGGGATCCACTTTGAACAACTATTACCAATGACGTCTCTCGACTGGGAAAGTTTAACCCCTATGGTGACACTTGACGTCAATACCGCTTACGGCCATGCATTTCGCGTCGAGATTGCACAGCAGCAAGATAGCGCTTTTTTACGCATTGCCAATGCAACACCCACTGATTATTGGGCCGATTGGATTTATCAAATCCCAAAATTTAATGGTGAGCAGCTTAATAAAAATATTGAAGATTTCTTAGCAATTGAAGCACAAAAAGAAGCAAAAAAACCAATTCCATCATACCCAATTGACGAAGGTGAATCTCCTCAATAGCGAGGATTAAATATCGGTTTTTTGGGCACTTAATTTGCGCATGGTACGCAGCCAATAAGCTTGGCCTAATTGCTGGGCCTTGGCGATATTGCGCTGTGGAATATTTTCAGGGTCGGGATAGGTACGAAGCACTCTGTCTAGGCTGCTTTCCCGTAATATATGCAAAATTGGCAATGGCGATCTGTTTGTGTAATTAGACAGATCGTCATGTGATTCGCCTTCAAAGCAATAATCAGGATGAAAACTAGCTAACTGAAATTTGCCACCGTAACCGCCTCTATCGATCAACGCTTGTGCCATTGCAACTAAATCAAGATATTCATCAAAATCACTAAAGCCAAGGCTAAATATAAGTAAGCTGGTTTCAATTTGATTATTTTGCTCCAAATTCTGTAATTCAATTAAAAACTGATTGGTCGCTTCATCTAAGGTTATGCTCTCGCAAATACGATAGGCGATACTGTCTCGCTCGAATTCGCGTTTTGCAAAAGGGCAAAAGTTATGTCCGATGATAATGTCACTCAACCAAGTGCGTATGGATTGAATGACATCATTATGGCTAGGAGGGGTTTTCACAATAAATTAGCAAGCCTTAACTGGAGTGGTACTTGACGTAAGCTTCTAAGGTGTTCTCAATAAGGCTTGCTACCGTCATAGGGCCTACGCCTCCTGGAACAGGTGTTATCCAGCCAGCGCGCTGCTCTGCTGTTACGTAATCTACATCACCGACTAATTTACCGTCTGTTTGACGGTTAATGCCTACATCGATCACAATCGCACCAGGTTTGATCCATTCTCCTGGGATAAACGCCGATATTCCAACCGCCACAACAAGCAGGTCTGCTCGTCTTACATGAGACTCTAAATCTTTGGTGAACTTATGGCAGCTAGTAACGGTACAACCGGCCAGTAGTAATTCCATAAACATTGGACGGCCAACAATATTCGAAGCACCGACTATAACCGCATCTAAGCCTTTAATAGGTCGTTTGGTCGATTCTATTAATGTCATGATGCCTTTCGGTGTACAAGGGCGTAGTGCAGGGATCCGTTGTGCTAAACGACCGATATTATATGGATGGAAACCATCAACATCTTTATGAGGCAAAATACGCTCTAATACCTGTTCACTGTCTAAACCTGCGGGCAAAGGTAATTGCACCAGAATACCGTCAATTGTTTGATCGGCATTAAGCTTATCAATTAGTTCCAGTAAGCTTCGCTCTGAAGTTGTGGAGGGCAAGTCATAAGATTTTGATACAAACCCTACTTCTTCACACGCTTTGCGTTTGTTGGCCACATAAACGTGCGAAGCTGCGTCACTACCTACCAAAATTACCGCTAAGCCAGGGGGGCGTTTGCCCGAGGAAACAATAGATTCAACGTGTGACGCAACGTGCTGACGCACCTGTTGGGCGATTAATTTACCATCGATTTTTTGAGCAGGCATATAAAAAATTAACTGAAAGAATAGGGAAGGGTATTGTCACATATCGCGCTAGATTCAACAATCCACCCCAGGCTTATTTGTAAATAGTATCGAATGTACTTGCCCTGACGATGCAACTAAACAAATATACGCCTATATAGTTTGTATCAATTGTTAAGGTGTATCGTTTGGAATTATCTCCTGTTGAAATATTTGGCTATTGTGCGTCAGCAGTAATCGCCTATTCGTTAACGCGTAGCTCGATCGTTAGATTACGTTGGTTTAATTTAGCTGGGGCTTCGTCTTTTTGTTTGTACGGCATTATTATACAAGCCTATCCCGTAGCCATATTAAATGGTTTTATTACCCTGACGAATTTGTTTTTCCTACGTAGATTGCTTTTTGATGTGGAGCGACAGTTTTCTGTCTTGGCAGTGAGTCGTCCATCAAATTACGTGGATTTCTTTTTGGAGTACCATCAACAAGAGATTAAACATTTGTTTCCCCGTTTTATGAAAGTGTCGGCAGATATCAAGCGCGAATATTTCTTTTTAACCGAGCGCACGGAAGTCGTCGGCATGTTATCTGGTTATCCGCAGACAAACGGTGACTTTTTGGTTGATTTTGATTTTGTTATTCCTGCCTACCGTGATTGTCATCTTGGTCAATATATAATTGGCAAGGGGCAACAACTATCTAAACAGTTTGGTTTTCAAAATATAATTGCGCTTGCGGACAGTTATGAGCACGAACATTATCTTCACAGTATCGGATTTAGCCCCAAAAAGAATGGTCGCTGGACTTTCGATGGCGAATAATCACCTCATTCAGTTATTTTTCGGCCATGCTCCGTAAAACGATTACAGTATGCGCGAAGGTATTTGTTTGAGGATTATTAAATTAAATGTATGTTTTGTGCACATTTTGTTGTTTTCCTATTCAAATTGCTAAAAAAAACAGCAGTCAGTCATTTTCTTTTAAAAAAGTGTTTGACGGCAGAAATACATCTGTTTACTATGCGCTCCCCGTTGAGAGACAGAGAAT
>TARA_R110001632_G_scaffold6324_3_pt1 | contig 42465 bp, 37 predicted proteins | sample TARA_R110001632 | Tara Oceans TARA_R110001632 (sample SAMEA4398266) | marine metagenome | biome: Polar Biome; feature: [SRF] surface water layer (ENVO:00010504); material: water (ENVO:00002006), including particulate matter (ENVO:01000060) such as... | depth 5 m
CTAGCTGCTGATGCGCCTTTATTGATTATCAATCATCATGAGAAAGAGGAAATTAGAATAAAATATCTCGAAAAGATTAAAAACGCTTGTTTTCAAAAAGAAGGAAGCTGTATGGAATATGCTAAAATTAATGATCGGATTTTAGTAAATACGAATCAACTTCAAACCTACGGAATGCAATTTAAATATGATGAGAATAGAAAACTAATTCCTTTCCCTATCATAGATCCTGAATACGTAGATCAACGACGTTTTGAAATCGGCTTAGAACCTATTGGAGTTTATTTAAAACGAAAAATACAGTACGAGTGGACAATCCCTCAAAAGAAAAAGTAGGTTTACTTTTAGTTAGTTCATTTTTAAACACCCATTTCCTTTTAGAAATGGGTATTTTTGTATTCAAAATAATTGAGAAATTGGAAAGAAAAATAAAATTACTGTGGGATTTTAGAGGTCCAGATGCTTTGGAAACTGCCAAACATCATACCCTTCATTTAAAAGAATTTTCGGCTATTGAAAACCTTCCTTTTCATGAAATAGACATCAAAGAACTTAACCCAATGTTGTGCGCTGCATTTATTGTTGTCAACGAAAGCTACATGAAAGTATTTAGAGATGCTTTGAAACCGCATCGTGGAGAACTTGCTTGAATGACTTGATTTTTAGATAGATAAGTAGTAACTTAGTTGACGTATTTTAGTTTAATACACCAGAATCAACTTTTAAAACTATCTATTATGTCTCAACAAATTATTTTTATCATTGTAGGTGCGCTATTTATGTTACTAGCTTTAATTAGTGCCAACGGAAAAGATTCTTCTTCAAAATCTTTAGCTTCTAAACTAAAAGTCTTTTTTGGTGTTGTAGGAATTCTACTAATTATTTATGGTGGTTACGCTTATGAAAACAACAATCTTCAAGCCCCCATAGAACAAGTAAATATTGGAAACAAATTACAGGTAGAACTCCCTGCAGAGAAGATACAAATAATCTCTCCTTTACAAGGTGATGCAGTTGCTTGCCGGATTTTAACCATGGGAGTATATCCAGTGGAACACGATAAAGATATTTGGGTGGTTTTAAAACCTTCGGATGATAAGTATTACCCACAATCTGATCATACCAATACTTCTTATAAAAGAAACGGAGAATGGCAAGTAATTACCCGTTTTGGTGGCGACAAAGACGAGTCTTATGAGATTATAACTTATGAAACAGACGCAACTGCTTCTGACTTTTTTAGTGCTACCATTTTAGGTTGGAAAAACTCTGAATCTTATACGGGTCTTAGTTTGGAAGAAATTCCTGAAGGTGCCAAAGAAGTTGATAGAATTACGGTTTCTTTACAAGAAAATTGTAGAGGTGTTCACTAACACTCCTTTTATTATAGGTGAAAACACCTATTTCTAACAGAGTGACTTAATTTTTCTTGACTTTAAAAATAATTTCTGCTAACTTCGTTATCGCCAGATATAATGAATTTACACTGAGATAGCCGAAGTGTTGAAACTCACCTTATCAATTAAGTTAACGAAACCTTAATTCTCCGCTAAGTTTTTTGCACACAACCAACCGCCTGTCCAAGCGTTTTGAAAATTGAAACCACCTGTAACGGCATCAATATTTAAAACTTCACCTACGAAGAATAGGTTTTGATGAATTCTACTTTCAAAGGTTTTAAAATTGATTTCTTTTAAATCTACTCCACCAGCAGTTACAAATTCCTCTTTAAAAGTACTTTTCCCTTTGGCTGTAAACACACTTTTTGTCAATTGATTTGCCAAAGCATCTATTTGCACATGACTTAAATCTGCCCAATTAAAAGTAGCTGGTATTTGAGAAGCAATTACAAATCGTTCCCATAAGCGTTTGGGAATATCTTCAAACGGAGATCGTAAAATTACTTGCTTTTTAGGTTGTTTCTTTTTTAAATTCAACAACACATTCACAATTTTATTAGTAGGTCTAGACAACCAATCTACTTGTACTTTGTATTCGTAATTTTTGTCTGCTAAAATTCTAGCTCCAAATGCTGAGAGTTTTAAAATTGCAGGTCCGCTCATTCCCCAATGTGTAATTAATAAAGGTCCGGATGCTTCTAAATTAGTATCTACCAATTGTACACTAGCATTGGGAACAGAAATTCCCAACAAATCTTTGATTCTTGGGTCTTTAATATTAAAGGTAAATAACGACGGAACAGGTGAAATAATTGAATGACCCAACGATTGAGACAAATCCCAAACTTTTTTACTGCTACCGGCTGCCATTACCACAGCATCACAGACAAATTGTTGCTCTTTGGTATTGACCAACCATGAATCGCCTTGTTTTTTGATGGAATTTACTCCGTGATTTTTTAACACCGGAATTCCTAATGCTTTGGTTTTTCCTAAAAAACAATCAATAATCGTTTGTGAGGAATTAGATTCTGGAAAAACTCTGTTATCTTTTTCAATTTTAAGCGGAATTCCATTGTTTTCAAACCATTCAAAAGTATCGCCTGTCATAAATTGATGAAAAGGCCCGAGCAATTCTTTTTCACCACGAGGATAGAATTTTACCAATTCTTTCGGTTCAAAACAAGCATGGGTAACATTGCATCGTCCTCCACCAGAAATCTTTACTTTTTGTAGTACTTCCTTTCCTTTTTCTAGAATTGTAATCTCTAAAGAGGGATTCATTTCTTTGGCATTAATTGCCGTGAAAAACCCTGCTGCTCCACCTCCAATAATGATTACTTTTTTCATTTATTTATTTTCTTATCTATAGCTTTAACTCCGCTAAGCTACCAGTGTTTTGTTCAATTTAAAAACGATTATCAGCTCAGCTAACATGTATTCTATTATATATGTTGTGTTAAAGACACATTTTCGTTGGCTGAGCGTAGTCGTGTTGGCTGAGCGTAGTCGTGTTGGCTGAGCGTAGTCGAAGCCAAATTATAATACCATCTCTTTATATTTCAAAATAGTAGTATATCCTTTATCTTTAAAATAATTGATTGTGTTAGGAGTTCCTGTTGCAAGTATAAAATCCCCTCCCCAAGCACCTAAACTTTTGATGCTTCCATCATAATCTGAAAACAATCGTTCTTTTACTGTTTCTAACTGAATAATGTTAGAAATAATCTGTTCGTGTTCATCAATCAATCTTTCAAAATCTGAAAGCGATTTCACAGCACACATTTCAAGAGAAATTTCAGAAATTCGATGTATTTCTTGTTGAATGTCGCTCTTATTTTCTTTGTATTTAGCAATACCCTCTCTGCTATTTTGTTTTTTGTTGAGATGCACAAAATAGATCTGGTCGCTAAATTCTGGATTAAACTCAACCGTTTTCACAATCGGTTTTTGACTTCGACGAAGTTTATAATGAGCGCAGTCGAATTGCTCAGTCACCTTTTCTAATGTGTATAAAATTGGAGAATTATGTTGTGCGTTAGCAATATCATAACCACTTCCAGAAAAGGAATTCCATAGTAATTGATAGGCATCAATCTTTGCCCATTGTGAAATATTGTTAAGCAATGTAGAAGAGGTTCCTAATCCCCAATCTCTAGGAAATGTTAGCGTTGTTTTTGCTATAAAACCATTTTCTGATTGTAAAAAATCTGGATTTAGTTTTCTTGCTTCTTGTAATATATTTTGTAAAGTTTCTGCAATAACTTCTGAGCTTCCTTCTTTATTAGAATCAAAAGTAGCGCTAACCAATCTTAATTTTGGTAAATCAAAAACAGCTTCGAACCAACATTCTCCTGTGTTAGTAAAACTCCCCCAGATCAGTTGTGGTTCTTTAATTTTTTGAAGAGTTAAATCTTGTCCAAATTTAGTAGGAACAGCTAAAGCAGTTGCTCCGTCTAAAACAAGATATTCTCCTGTGAGTAATAATTTTCCGTTGGAGTAGCTTCGACTTCGCTCAGCTACCTGTTCTGTTTTCTTAGTCATTTATTCTACCGGTGGTTGAGCGTAGTCGAAACCACTTATAATTTGTTTCATTTAAACATTCTGAAAAAACTTTTAACTGTTCAAAATTTTCTTCTATTAAAGCTATTTTCTTTCTTCTGCTCCAGCCTTGAATTTGCTTCTCTCTATTAAAAGCTTCCTCTATCCTGATAAATTCTTGACAAAATACTAAATCTACCGGAAGTCTTTTTCTAGTATGATTAGCCCCTCTTCCATCTTGATGCTCAAGCAACCTTTTATCTATATCAATTGTACTCCCTGTATAAAAACTTCCATCAGAACATCGCAAAATATATACATACCCCTTTTTCATTTTTTTTTACAATTTAATGTGTCTTCGACTACGCTCAGACACCACGACTACGCTCAGACACCACGATACTGTTATAAATTTACAAATTACTATTTCTTAATTCATTAAACTTATCAACTACTGCACTGTGAGAAACAGTTTTTCCATCAAAATAATCAGCTATTTTTTTCTTTTCAGCATCATTTGCTCCTAACTGATTTAAAATATTCATTAAGTGCATTTTCATATGCCCATGTTGAATTCCTTTTGTTGTTAAAGCACGTAATGCTGCAAAATTTTGAGCCAAACCAGCAGTTGCCATAATCATCATTAATTCTCTTGCTGACGGTTTTTGTAACATCTCTAAAGATAACTTTGCCATAGGATGTAAAGAGGTTAATCCTCCAACAGTTCCTAAAGCTAATGGAATTTCTATCCAAAATCGAAAAATACCGTTTTCAATTTTACAATGAGTTAAACTTTTATATTGACCAGTTCTAGAAGCATACGCATGAACTCCAGCTTCTACAGCTCTAAAATCGTTTCCAGTTGCTAAAACAACAGCATCAATTCCGTTCATAATTCCCTTATTATGCGTTACCGCTCTAAAAGGTTCTACTTCTGCTATTTGTACTGCTTGATGGAATTTTTGAGCGAATTTCTGCGGGTTATCGCCACCGAGATCTTCTATTTCACAGCTTAATTCTGCTCGCACTAAACAATCTGGAACGAAGTTAGAAAGAATACTCATCACAATTTCTATCTCATTATTTCTAAATTCTTTGGCAATAACTTCCAAACAAGAATTGATAAAGTTGGCGCCCATAGAATCTACAGTTTCAAACGTAACATGTAGTTGATAATAATTATCTAACTTTTTAGTTTTATCAACTAATTGGATATCTAAAATTCCACCACCACGTTTTTCCATGTTCTTGGTAATAGAAGCAGTTGCACTTCGCAAAGCATCTTTCTTTTGAGAAAAATATTCTTGTAAAGCTTCTTTATCTCCATTGAACATAAAATGTACTTGACCAATTTTAGTAGTCGAAATCACTTCAGCTTTAAAGCCTCCTCTTGTACTCCAAAATTTCGCTACTAGAGAAGCGGCTGCAACCACAGAACTTTCTTCAACAACCATAGGAATTACATATTCTCTATTATTTATCTTAAAATTTGGTGCTAAACCATAAGGCATGTAAAAATTAGAAATGGTGTTTTCTATAAAATCATCATGCAATTGTTGCAACTTTTTATCATCATTCCAGTATTGTTTAATTGTTGAAATGATTTCGGGTTGATTCGCAAAATAATTAGTAGCCAACCAATTAATTTTTTCTTCTTTGGTGAGTTTAGAAAATCCTGAAATAATTTTGGACATGGACGTCTTTTTGTATTGTTAGGCAAAGATAATTGAATCAATGAAAACAGTATGATGAATTGAATATTTATACGTTTTTTAGGATGTTTTTTGCTGATTTTTCCGTAAACTTGGCAATCAATTCCTAAATATGAAATATAGAATGAAGAAACTATTCATTTTAGCAACGATTACACTTTTGATTAGTTGCAATCAAGTTGAAAACTCTACAACATCAAATTTTACAACGGGTACGAAAGAAATAACCTTAGAAGATATCTGGGGGAGCACTTTTTCTACCAAAAAAATGAATTCCTTAAACTCTATGAATGGAGATTATTATTCTCTTTTAAATAAAGATGTTGAGGGAAACTCTACAGTAGATCAATACAGTTATAAAACCTTAGAAAAAGTAGCGACCATTGTTGATGGTAAAACACTGGGGCGTCTTAGTAATTTTAAGTCCTATAGTTTTAATAATGATGAAACCAAAGTCATTCTTGGAAAAGACCTTAAAAAAATATACAGATGGTCAAAAAAAGGAACTTTCTATGTGTTTGATACAGCTACTAAAAGAGTCAGTCTTATCGGAAAAGACATTCAAGTTCCGACTTTTTCTCCAGACAATACAAAAGTTGCCTATGCTCAAGATAACAATCTTTTTATCCTAGATCTAAAAACTAATGTAATTACACAAATTACTAAGTATGGTAAAGCCAACAATATTATTAACGGAACTACTGATTGGGTTTATGAAGAGGAGTTCGGTTTTGTAAAAGCATTCGAATGGAGCAATGATAGTAAATTCATTGCTTTTTTGCGTTTTGATGAATCTGGAGTAAGACAATTTTCTATGGGCGTAACCGGAAATGAATTATATCCAACAGAACAAGTTTTTAAATATCCAAAGGCTGGCGAAGATAATGCGAAAGTTACTTTACACATGTATAATGTAGGTAACAAGGTGACTAAAAAAATTGGTTTAGGGAGTTATGAATACATTCCAAGAATTAAATGGTCTAATGATGATAATATTCTTGTAGCTACCACGCTAAATCGCAAACAAAATGATTTAAAATTACATAAAGTTTTTGCGCTTAGAAGCAGCTCTACATTGTTATTAAACGACAAAGATGATGCATATGTTGATGTAAAAGATGATTTAACTTTTTTAGATGATAACAGCTTTATTTGGACTAGTGAGAAAGACGGATTTAACCATATTTATCATTATGATTTTAATGGTAAACTCATCAATCAAATTACTAAAGGAGATTGGGAAGTAACCAAATATTATGGATATAATGACAGTAAAAAAACCATTTATTATCAATCGGTAGAAAATGGATCTATCAATAGAGGGATTTACAGTATTGGTCTTGATGGAAAAAACAAAAAAATTTTAAGCAATGATGTTGGTAGCAATACCGCTTCGTTTAGTGACAATCTTAATTTCTTCATCAACACGCATTCTACCACAGAAGTTCCACCAATTTACTCTTTATACTCCGCTGAAGGTGAAATGCTAAAAGTGATTAAAGATAATTCTAGTTTAAAAGAAAAATTGGCGGATTATAAAATGAGTCCGAAAGAATTCTCTACCATCAACATCAATGGAAATGATTTAAACATGTGGATGATTAAACCTGCTGACTTTGATGAAAATAAAGAATATCCAATGATGATGTTCCAATATTCTGGACCAGGTTCTCAACAAGTTGCCAACAAATGGAATGGAACCAACGATTATTGGCATCAACTATTAGCTCAACAAGGAATGATAATTGTTTGTGTTGATGGACGAGGAACCGGATTAAAAGGAAGAGATTTTAAAAAAGTAACTCAAAAAGAACTAGGAAAATTTGAAGTTGAAGATCAAATTGCTGCGGCTAAAAAATTGGCGGAACGCAGTTATATCGACAAAGAAAATATTGGTATTTGGGGATGGAGTTATGGTGGATTTATGAGTACCAATTGCATCTTAAAAGGTAGTGATATTTTCTCTACAGCGATTGCTGTTGCACCGGTTACTTCTTGGCGTTTTTATGACACTGTTTACACAGAACGTTATATGCAAACTCCACAAGAAAATGCAAGTGGTTATGATGATAATTCTCCTATCAATTATGCAGATAAACTAGAAGGAAATTATTTATTAGTTCATGGAACTGGTGATGATAATGTTCATGCTCAAAATTCTATGCGAATGATCAATGCATTAGTAGAAGCAAACAAACCTTTTGATTTAGCGATGTATCCAGACAGAGCACACGGAATTAGAAAAGGAAAGAATACACGTTTACATTTATATAAAAAAATGACTACGTTTATTCAAGAAAACATGAATAGCAAAAAAGACAACGACATTAAAATTAAAGGATAAATATTAACTAACATTAATTATATGGAATTTAAATTTGGAGGTTCAGCAACAAATCAAAAAACAGTATTAGGTCATCCATCAGGATTATTTGTACTGTTCTTTACTGAAATGTGGGAACGTTTTTCTTACTACGGAATGCGTGCTCTATTAGTATTATTTCTAACCGCCGCAATATTAGACGATGGTGGCTGGGGCTGGGAAAGAGCTGAAGCATTGGTATTATATGGCTGGTATACTGGTTTGGTATACATTACACCAATTTTTGGAGGTTTAATTGCTGACAAATTAATGGGGTACAGAAAAGCGGTAATTGCCGGAGCATTATTAATGACCTTAGGTCATGCTTCAATGGCTTTAGAAATTACATCAGATATGTTTTTCTATCTTGGTTTAGGCCTTTTAATTATTGGAAATGGGTTGTTTAAACCGAATATTTCTTCAATGGTAGGTCAACTTTACAAAACCCAAGGAAAAGAAAAAGATGCAGGATATACGATCTTTTATATGGGGATTAATGCTGGTGCATTTTTAGGGATTTTATTATGTGGTTACATAGGAGAATCTGTAGGATGGCATTATGGATTTGGATTAGCCGGAATTTTTATGTTTTTTGGAATGCTACAATTTTATTTTGCTCAAAAAATATTTGGAAGAATTGGATTATCTCCAAAAGCTACGGTAGATTTTGATGATGCTATAGAAGATAGTGTTGAAGATGCTGTAGAAAAAATAGAAGAAGTAATTGAAGATAGTGGAAAATCTAAAGTAACTAGAGACCGATTGATAGTAATAGGAGTATTCTCTTTCTTTACAATTTTCTTCTGGTGGGCTTTTGAACAAGCTGGTGGTTCGATGACAATTTTTGCCGCAGATTATACAGATAGAGTTCTGATTGGTGACGGAGCCATGGTTTTTAAAGTATTTAATACGATACTTACCGTTGTACCAATGTTAATTATCACCTGGGTTTTAATTACATTATTTAAACAAACTTTTTCAAAATATTCTTTATCCAATATATTATTAGCCACAAGTTTTATAATTATTTGGGGAATTGTTATTTGGATGTTAAACAGAGAATTTGATGCAGAAACTGCTGAAGTGAAAGCTTCTTGGTTTGGTATTCTTAATTCGTTCTTTATCATCGCATTTGCTCCTTTATTTTCTAAAATATGGCAAAGTAAATTCAATCCAACAGGTCCAATTAAATTTGCAATCGGACTTATTTTACTTGGATTAGGTTTTGGAATTTTAGCTTACGGATCTATGGGAATTCCTTTGGGAGCAAAAACAGCTTCTGTAAGTATGATTTTCTTAACCTTAGCATACTTATTTCATACTTTAGGAGAACTATGTGTTTCTCCAGTTGGATTATCTTATGTAAGTAAATTAGCTCCTTTAAAGTTAGTTGGAATGATGTTTGGTATTTGGTTTGTTGCCAATTTCATTGCAAATCTAACCGCAGGTTTTACAGGGAGTTTCATTGATCCAATTGTAGAAGAGTACGGAATGGCTACTTTCTTCTTAATTTTTACATTCATCCCTCTGGGAGCTGGTGTATTAATGATTATTTTAAACAAAACATTATTAAAAATGATGCACGGTATACGTTAATCATTTTAAAAAATAACATCAGAAAGGCATCATTTTTGGTGCCTTTCTTTTTTTTGTAAATTTGTTTCATCTTTTACGACCTATAAGACATATGAAAAAAATAGTTATACTTCTTTTTATTTTCTTTTTGACATTTCAAGTAAATGCTCAAAAAGTAAATTGGATTTCTTTTGAAAAAGCCGTTGAGCTTAATAAAACAAATCCGAAACCTATGCTAATTTCTGTCTATGCCGATTGGTGTGGCTATTGTAAAAAAATGGATAGAACTACTTTTAAAGATTCTGTAATTACAGCATATATCAATAAGAATTTCTATACTGTAAAACTTAATGGAGAACAAAAAGAAGATCTTGTTTACAATGATTACACTTTTAAATTTAAAGCTTCAGGAAGAACTGGTTATAATGAATTTGCTGCAGCTCTATTAGACGGAAAACTTAGTTATCCAACAACTGTTTTTATGAATGAAGATTTACAACTACTAGATAGAGTTCCTGGATATTTAGAAACTAAGATTATGGAACAAGTCGTAACATTTTTCGGATCTGAAAAATACAAAACAGAAGCTTGGGCAGATTTTGTAAAAAACTTTAAAAGTAATTTATAACTTAGATTACTTCACAATATAAGCTCCGTTTTGGTAAGTAGACCAAAACGGAGTTTTTGTTTTAAAACAGGTTTGCTGCCAAAGTAAAACTGAACTTTTATAATTAGAGCCATCTGCAATGATTTGTTTTGGATTCAAAGTTTTTATTAATCTTTCTAAGTTAATTTTTGGGGATTGTTGCAAAATAATAATTGGATTCGTTAAACCTTTGAGATTATAAATCCCTAAGCTGTCAATTAATAAAATAGGCTGTTGTTTTTGATAAAATAGATTAGGCAACTGATGACTATATCTATACTGAACATTCTCGCCAATTTTATAGTTCTCTAATAGGTTTTGCTTTGTTATACTCAGAGAATCCATATCATGATAGACAAATAATTCCGCTCCTATACGTTGACCTAAAATTGAATTCCTACTCTTATGAAATACCACAAATTCTTGTTGAATTTCGTTTGTAAATTTCTCGTATATCATGATTACTTGAAAAAGAAAAATTGATCCTAAAAAAACTAAAAGCCGTTTACTATTTCTTTTGATAAAGAATTGAAACCCTAAGATTATTAAAAGATACGAAGCAATCATTTTTAATCCTGAAAAAGAAATGGACGACAATAAGAACTCCTCTTGTTTGGCTATAAAAGCAATAAAACTATTTAATAATGAAATAATAAATCCATAAAAATCGGCTAAGAAATCTGGTAATATAGATAAATAAGCAAGTGCTAAAATTAGAATTCCACCGATTAGAATAAACCCTAAAAAAGGAATGATCACTAAATTTGACACTAAAAATAATCCAGGGAATTGATGAAAATAAAATAAACTCAAGGGTAAAACTCCAAACTGAGCAGCTATAGAAACGGAAATTAATTGCCAAGCTTTATCGAGTAATCGAAACTTTGGCTTCCAACGATTATAGATTACAGGTTGTATCCATACAATACCATATACTGCTAAATAGCTCAGTTGAAAACCAACATCAAAAAGAAACAATGGTTTGCAAAGCAATAAAATAAACATCGAAAAAATAAGTGAATGTTCTATGGCATTTCTTTTATTTAAAAATTGACCAATAGCTAATGCAGTAAACATAGTTACTGCTCTTACAACAGAAGCTGACATTCCTGCTAAAAGGGCAAAAAACCAGAGGAATACAACTATTATAATCAGTTTTAAAAACTTGCCTTTTCTGATTCTTTCCAAAGGTTTAAATAATGAAGAAAGAATCAATAAAATGACTCCGACATGCAATCCTGAAACTGCTAAAATATGAATGGCGCCAGCTTTCGAATATTCGTCAATTAACTCTTTAGAAATATCTTGCCTTTGTCCTAACAATAAAGCATTCATTACGGCGAATTCATCATCAGAAAAATGATAAGTATGTAACGATTTTTGGATTTCAGTTCGAATAGTATAAATGATTCCTAATAATGATTCTGACTTAGAATTTAACATCAAAAACTCATGATATTTTACAAAAACCTGACGATGGATTCCTTGTTTTGCCAAGTAACTTTGATAATCAAATTGATGAGGATTTAAAGATGTATTAATTTCTATAAATTCTTCTTTGAATAGAATTTCATCATCAACTTTAAGCGTGCTTAAAAAGCTGTCTTTTTGAACATTTAATAAAACGCTTCCAATCGTTTTACAATCATTAACCTGAATAACTGTCGCCTTATATTTATAATTATAATTTCCTGGTTTTAAAACTTTGATAATTTTGACAATCGAGGTGTTTGAATCTGTCAAAAATCTTTCATAATAATTTTCATTCTTAGTTTCATCTCCTAGATAAACAACCAACATTCCTAATAAAAAGAATGCAAACCAACTCATAAAAATAAACAAGGACTTTTTTCTAATGAAATAACTAAGAATACAAAGTGAAAAGAATATGCACAAAATAGTTACTATCCCAAAACCCAAGCCATCAGCAAAAAACTGACAACAAATACCGAGTATAAGAAATAGTAAAAAGTGAAAGGGAAGATATCCTAGCAACTTTTTCATAGCATGATAAAGTTACTAAAATTTTAAGAATGTTATAAAGGTAAAAGTTAATCGTTATTTCAAATGAGCAACAATAGATTTAGCCGTATTTTCTGAAGCTCCTTTTCCTCCTAGTTTTTGTTCTAACTCGTAATAGGCTTCAAAAAGTTTGACTCTCTGATTTTCATCAAGAATCTTTTTTAATTCGTTAGATAGATTTTTCTTAGTAAAATCACCTTGTATCAATTCTTTTACTACTTCTCTATCCATAATTAAATTTACCAGTGAAATAAACTTCAACGTAATTATCCTTTTTGCAATCTGATAAGAAATATTACTTCCTTTATAACAAACTACTTGAGGTACTTTAAACAATGTAGCTTCTAAAGTAGCGGTTCCAGAAGTTACCAAAGCTGCAAAAGAAACACTTAACAAATCATAGGTTTTATTATCTATAAATGCCACTTTTTTTGAGCCTATGATAGATTGATAAAAAGAAAAATCTTGACTTGGAGCGCCTGCAATTACAAATTGATAGTCAGAAAAATCATCTACTAAAGAAAGCATTACAGACAACATTTTTGTAATCTCTTGTTTTCTACTTCCTGGTAATAAAGCGATAATCGGTTTCTCTCCTAAATGATGTTCTTTTCTAAAGGATTTTATAGCAACTTGCTTTCTATCTGCAATAGCATCTATAAGAGGATGACCAACAAAATTGACTTCATAATTATATTTTTGATAAAATTCTTTTTCAAAAGGAAGAATCACATACATCTGATCGATGTCTCTTTTAATTTTGTCTACCCTACTGGCTCTCGATGCCCAAACTTGAGGAGAAATATAATAATTCGTTCTAAAACCTCTTTCTTTTGCCCACTTTGCAACTCGTAAATTAAAACCAGAATTATCAATAAAAATAATTACATCAGGATTATATTCTGTAATATCTTTTTTGCAAAACTTAATAAACCCTAACACTTTTCTTAGGTTCATGATCACCTCAACAAAGCCCATAAAAGCTCTTTCCTTGTAATGCGTCACTAAGGTTCCGCCAACTTCACTCATCAAATCTCCACCCCAAAATCTAATATCAGCCTTATTGTCTTCTTTCAACAAAGCTTTCATCAAATTAGAACCGTGTAAATCTCCTGAGGCTTCTCCTGCTATGATATAGTATTTCAAGTGTCTAAAATTATTTATAGAAGTTATTTAGGCGAACTTCAATACAAAAGTAACTAAAGCGATTAAAATAGAAGCAATGAGTACACCTCTCGCTCTGTAATCTTGTTTCTTTTTAATAAAAATGAAGAATACAAATAGATTTGGCAAAGCAGCTAATGATAAAACTTGAGCGTACAGATTTCCTTCTTTAATCATTTCAACGGTTTCATCAAATCCATATTTAGAAAAGTATTGTAAATACAAAAAAACACCGCAAGCTGTTGCAAATAAAGAGATCAAAAAACCTATAGAAATCTCTTTTTTTATATTTCCCATGAATTTAATTTTTGAATCATATGGTGCGCAGTTAAATCAAATTGAACCGGAACAACAGAAATAAAACCATTTTCTAAGGCCCAAATATCAGTGTCTTCTCCTTTGTCTTTATTGACAAACTCTCCAGACAACCAGTAATATTCTTTTCCAAACGGACTTTTACGTTTATCAAAATCTTCACGCCAATATCCATTTGCTTGTCTACAAATTTTGATTCCTTTAATGTCTTCTTTTTTTAGTTTTGGAATATTCACATTTAAAACGGTTGCTTCTGGAATTCCATTTTCTAATGCACTTAATGTAATTCTACTAATAAATTCTTTTGCTTGATTAAAATCTGCATGATAGTTAAAATCTAACAAAGAAAAACCAATCGCTGGCACACCTTCAATTCCTGCTTCTACAGCAGCACTCATAGTTCCAGAATATATGACGTTTATAGACGAATTTGCTCCATGGTTAATTCCTGAAACACATAAATCTGGTTTGCGGTTTAATATTTCATTAATTGCCATTTTTACACAATCTGCAGGAGTTCCTGAACAGCTATATTCTATTTGAGGTCCATCATCTATTGTTATTGGGTTACAATGTAAAACATTATCAACAGTAATTGCATGTCCCATTCCACTTTGAGGTCTATCTGGAGCAACGACAACTACGTCGCCTATTTTATTCATTATCTGTATTAATGATCTTACACCTGGTGCAGTTATTCCATCATCATTTGTCACTAAAATTAAAGGTCTTTCTTTTGCCATTTTTAAACGATTTTACACAAATGTAAGTCAATTTATAAGAATATTATTTTAACATTTTGTAAAGATGATTCCGATTGTTTTTTGATTAACATTGTAGTAGTAAAGTAAGAAAAAATTCAAATTAATTTAAGAGAATACAAATATATTTAAAAACGTTATTTTTAAGTAAATAATTATGATTCTCTTAAGAAAACTAAATAATCAGAAAGAAATGTTTGGCATCATTTTAGTACATTAGCTAATCATCATTTTTGAAATTAAAATTAAGAACAAAAAAATTACAGAAGATTTATGAAGACGAAACTATTCATCCCCTTTTTAGCACTTTGTTTACTTTTAAGCAATGTCAGTTTTGCAAATCCAACAGATAAAAAAAGTCCAGATCCAGAAAAAGACAAAGTTTTAATTTCTGTCTTAAATTATATGCTTACTCGTGGACATTATGTTGAGAAAGATTTAAATGATGATTTTTCTGCATCGGTATTTACAAGTTTTATTGATGGATTAGACCCGTCAAAAAGATACTTTACCGAGAAAGATATCAAAGAATTTTCCAGATATAAATACCAAATCGATAATCAATTAAAAGAGTCTGATATTACTTTTTACAACTTGGTTTATGGTCGTTTTTTAGATAAGATTAAAACTGCTAAAAATTATTATGGCGCTATCCTAAAAAAACCATTTAATTATAAGAAAGATGAAATCATTGATTTAGATTATAAGAAAATGGAATATGCTACTTCTGAAAATCAATTAATTGATTACTGGAGAAAGCAACTAAAATTACAAACTATTTCCAAAATTCAAGATCAAGAATCTTTAGAGGAAGAAAAATATAAGAAAGATAAATCTTTTAAGAGAAAATCTTTTACAACCATAGAAAAAGAAGCAAGAGCTGAAGTAATGAAGTCTATGGATGATTTATACATTCGTATCGAAGAATTAGAGCACAGAGATTGGTTTTCTACTTTTTTAAATAGTGTTGTCGGAGCTTTTGATCCTCACACCACTTATATGGCACCCAGCATCAAAGAAAGTTTTGATCAAGATATGTCTGGTAAGTTAGAAGGGATTGGTGCTCGTTTACAGAAAAAAGGGATTTACACACATGTTATGGAATTAATTTCTGGTGGACCGGCTTGGAAGCAAGGAGAGCTTGAAGAAGGAGATATTATTCTAAAAGTTGCTCAAGAAAACGAAGAGCCTGTAGATATTGTTGGAGTGCGTTTAGATGATGCTATTAAGTTTATTAAAGGCCCAAAAGACACCAAGGTTGCTCTAACAGTTAAAAAGAAATTAGATGGCTCTACCAGAGTTATCACAATCACAAGAGATTTAGTTCAATTAGATGAAACCTTTGTAAAATCATCTGTAGTAGAAAAAAATGGTAAAAAATATGGTATTATAGATTTACCAAAATTCTATATCAGTTTTGGAGATAAGAACTTTAGAGATTCTGCTAAAGACATGGAACAAGAAATTGAACGTCTTAAAGATGAAAATGTTGAAGGTTTAATCATCGATTTAAGAAACAATGGCGGTGGTTCTTTAGAAACTGCTATAAAAATCGCTGGTTTATTTGTAGACCAAGGTCCTATTGTACAAGTAAGATATAGAGGAGAAGCACCTGTTATTAAAAACGACATAGATACTAAAATTCAATGGAGTGGTTCTTTGGTGGTTTTAGTCAACGAATTATCTGCTTCTGCTTCTGAAATTTTCGCAGCTGCTATGCAAGATTACAATCGAGCTGTCATTTTAGGAGGAAATCAAACACATGGTAAAGGAACGGTTCAAAATATATTACCTATCAATCAGTTTTATCCAAATTACGAGAAAGAATTGGGATTCATAAAAATGACCATTCAAAAATTCTATAGAATTAACGGAGGTTCTACACAAGTTGAAGGTGTTTATTCTGATATCGCAATGCCAACAAGGTTTAGCTATATGAAATATGGAGAACGTGATATTGAAGGTGCTTTAAAATGGGATAAAGTTGCAAAAGCAAACTATAACCAAGTAAATTCTTACAGCAACTTCTCCGATGTTGTTACTAAGAGTGTTGAAAGAATTAATAAAGATCCGAAATTTCAATTGATTGATGAATATGCGAAATGGTTAAAAAAAGAACAAGACGATTCTACCTATTCTTTAAACTACAATCAGTACAGTGAAGATTTAAAGCAAAGAGAAAAATTTGCTGAAAAATTCTCTTCCGTTTTTAAATATGAATCTGGATTGGCTTTTAATTCTCCTAAATATGAAATTCCTCTTTTTAACGAGAATCAAGATTTAAAAGAAAAAAGAAATGCATGGCATAAGAATTTAGCTAAAGACATGTATATTTCTGAGGCGTTAAATGTTTTAAGTCAGTTAAAATTAAGAATTCCACAAGAGATCGTAAAGAATTAAAAACAGTTAATTTATATGCTAAAAGACCTGATAAGTTTGTGTAACCTATCAGGTTTTTTACATTTGTAGCAATGTCAAACAAATCAACATCACTTTCTCAACTAGCAATCCGAAAATTTAAACAAAATAAAATTGGATTGATCAGCTTTTGGTTTGTTGTTTTCTGTGGATTTATAGCCGTATTTGGTTATCTCGTTGCACCTGATAATAGTGAGAATGCAAATCAAATGCATATCGAAATCCACTCTAAAAAACCCGGTTTTTCAGTTGAAATGTTAACCATCCCAAATAAAGAATCATCTAATCAATCTTGGCTGAATAAAATTTTCTTTGGAACAAAAAATACCAACACAGAAATCCCAATTAAATCATATCAAATAAAAGGTGATGTATTAGAATATATAAAGTATTCTGACGGATTAACAAAGTCTATTAATCTCAGTTTAATTTCTAACAATACCTCAAAATATATTCAAAAGAAAACCTTCTATTTTGGAACCGACAAATACGGAAGAGATTTACTGAGTAGATTAATCGTGGGGACACGAATTTCATTTTTCATCGGTTTTATTGCTGTTTTTATTTCCTTATTCATCGGGATTTCTATTGGAGCAATTGCAGGATATTTTGGCGGAAAAGTAGATGCATTTATCATGTGGATCATTAATATCACTTGGTCAATTCCTACTTTATTATTAGTCATTGCAATAACATTAGCTTTAGGGAAAGGTTATTGGCAAGTTTTTATTGCCGTTGGATTAACCATGTGGGTAGAAGTTGCCAGAGTAGTACGAGGGCAGGTTTTAACTACCAAACAACAACAATATGTAGAAGCTGCTAAAGCTTTAGGCTATTCTAATTTTAGAATTATTTTTAGACATATTTTACCCAATATTATGGCACCCGTCATTGTAATTTCTGCAGCTAATTTTGCAGCTGCTATATTAATAGAAAGCGGATTAAGTTTCTTAGGAATAGGTGCACAACCTCCTACTCCTTCTTGGGGCGCAATTATAAAAAATCATTACAATTATATTATTCTTGGCAAACCTTATTTAGCCGTTATTCCTGGTTTGGCAATTATGAGTTTGGTCATGGCTTTTATGTTAATTGGAAATACTTTACGTGATGCGTTAGATGTTAAAAGTTAAACTTAATATAAATGACTTGTTTATGAAAAAAAAATAATATAACTTTGAGTAACTATGAAAACAATAAAAAAACCTTTAATTTTTATCGGTGTTGCAGCTCTTGCTGTCGCAATTATATATACTTTAAAAAAAGTATTTAAAGAAACTCAAACTTCAATTATTTCTGACAATACACTCAAAGCATTAGAAAACGAAAAAGCTAATGATCTTAGAAACGAAATAAAGGAATATCATAAGAATCATAATTGGGATGAATCAAAGATTAAGTCCTATCTACAATAATTAATAATGGAGTTAACTGTTGGTTTTTTAACTCTTTTTCTGCTCATAGTCATTCCCGGATTACTCTTTAGAAGGTTCTTTTATTATGGAGAATTCTCCAAACAATTTAATACTAAAGAAACTGTTTATCAATCTATTTTTTACAGTATTATTCCAGGTGTTTTACTTCAACTTTTTGGTGCTTTATGTTATTTTATATTTAGAGAAACAGAATTAAACTTTTCTGCTATTTATTTAATCTTAAATGATATACTAGGAGTTTCTGAACAATTAAGCATAACAACAAAAGATTTTTTAGACTACAAACTGCACCTTTTCCTAGTTCATAATCTTAACATATATATTCTTGCAATTATAGGCGGTGTTTTAATTTCAAGAATAATTAGGTTTTTCAAATGGGATATAAAATTTAAAGTTTTTAGATATAAAAATCAATGGTATTATATTTTTAGTGGCGAAATACTTTTAATGAAAAAATTTAAGTCAGCTTCATCTATGATAGTTAATTATCATGGTGTTAATAAAAAGTCTTCGGGTGCATTTGCTGATATTTTAATTGAAAACTCAACTGGCATTAGAGAACTTTACAGTGGATTTGTTGTTGATTATGATTTAAATAATGATGACATTACAATACTTGATAAGATTTATTTATTAGATGCTAGAAGATATAAAAGATTAAAAAAAGAAGGTAAAACACAAACTTCTCAAATAAGCATACCCGGTGAGGTTTTTATTTTAAAAGCAGATCAAATATTAAACATTAATTTAACTTTTCTTCCTTATTTACCTGAAAAGAAATATGAAAAAAAATATAGTATTAAACAATCTGTTTATAAATATTTTTACATTTTTACTTCTATTATTCAGTTTTCGTTTTTAATTTTTATTTTATTCTTTAAAAAAGAATCATATAAATTATTGAATTACTTTTACTCTGAAGATATTATTTCATTCGACGATTTCAACTTTTTCGCAAGGTTATTTATATTGATTGCTACAATACAATTATTAAGTATTTTTTCACCTATAAAAAAAACATCAAAGTATACTTATAGGTTAAATTATGTCATTGCAAGAAGTATTACGGCGATTATCTTTTTTGTTATGTTCTGGTTTTTTTACATTTATTTATGAGCTACCAAGTAGAATTTGCTACCAAATGGTCAGATTTTGACCCAAACAGGCATATGCGCCACACTGCTTACAATGACTATGCTGCCGAAGTTCGTATTCGTTATTTTACACATGCCGGATTTCCAATAGATGAAATTGCAAAAGACAATATTGGTCCAATTTTATTTACAGAACACACTTCATTTAGAAAAGAAATTCACTCTGGAGAAAATATTATTGTCAATGCAAAATTATCGGCTCTAAATGATGATAAAAGCCGATGGAAAATGCGTCATCAAATCTTTAATGAAGCCGGTAAAGTTGCAGCAATTATTGATGTGTATGGCGCTTGGATCGATTTAGAGAAAAGAAAATTAGCTGTATTACCAAAAAAATACGATACTTTATTAGATGGCTTGGATAAAACCGAAGATTTTGAAATCATCAAAACGAGAAAAGCATAACTGTTAAAAAAAACTTAATTTCCAAGAACATATTCAAAGAACAAATAGGTTTTCTTACCTTCAAATGCCCTTACAAAAAAGCGGCAAACTAACTTAACTATTTGTTATTATGTTCAAAAAAAGACAAAGCTCTCTCTTACTAGGGTTATTCATTTGTTGTACTACTTTACAACTATCTGCACAATCCGATTATAGTAATTACAGTAAATTATCTCAACGACTAAAAAGTTTACAGAGCTCTAATTCAAGCGTTGCTAAACTAGAAACGCTCACTAAAACCGTCGGAGGTCATACCATATGGTCTCTTACATTATCTAAAGGTGATGCAAAAAACAAACCAGCCATCGCTATTGTAAGTGGTGTTGACGGTAAACATATTCTAGGACCAGAAATGGCAGTGACTATTGCTGAGAATATTGTAAAAAATCATTCGGATATTTTAGAAACAACTACGTTCTATATATTTCCAAATATGAGTCCGAATGCTACAGAAAACTATTTCTCCTCTTTAAAACATTACAAAAACGGAAATGCTCGTAAAACTGATGATGATAGAGATGGAACTGTTAATGAAGACCCTTTTGAAGATTTAAATAAAGACGGGGTGATTACTTTAATGAGAATTGAAGATCCAACTGGAAGTTACACGAAACTAAAAGAAGACGAAAGAATTCTTGTTACTGCTGATAAAAACAAAGGTGAACTTGGAACTTATAAAATCATTTCAGAAGGAATTGATAATGATAAAGATGGAAAGTTTAATGAAGATGGAGAAGGCGGAATCATATTCAATAAGAACTTTAGTTTTAATTATCCATACTTTACACCCGGAGCTGGAGAACATGCTGTTTCTGAAAAAGAAAACAGAGCTTTACTAGATTTCTTATACCAACAATGGAACATTTTCGCAATTGTAACCTTAGGGCCTGAAAATAATTTATCCAAACCTCTAAAGTTTAATTCAAGTGGGGCAAGAAAAAGAGTGGTGACAAGTATTTTAAAAGAAGATGCTGCACTTAATAAATTCTTATCTGAAGAATATAATAAAATTACAAAAACTAAAGCAGCTCCAACTTCAACAGGTAAAGGAGGAAGTTTCTTTGAGTGGTCTTATTTCCACTTTGGAAAACTAGGATTAAGTACACCAGGTTGGTGGGCTCCAAAATTTAAAGGAGATAGCATTACCAAAGCTGCAAAAAATAAAGATGCAAACTTTTTACAGTGGGCAAACCAAGAAGGAATTAAAGATGCTTTTGTTCCTTGGACGGCAGTGAATCATCCAGATTTCCCAAATCAAAAAGTAGAAGTTGGAGGAATCTCGCCTTATATTATGTACAATCCACCATTTAAAATGGTAGAAGACATCAGTAAAAAACACACGGATTTTATTGTTGAATTAACAAAAATGCAACCCAATGTTGTCTTACAAAATGTAAAAACAGAATCGGTTGGCTATGGTTTAACAAGAGTTACTGTTGATGTGCATAACAAAGGGTTACTGCCAACACATACTCAAATGGGAGAAAAATCTAGATGGCTTCGAAAGATTAAAGTTGCTATTGGTTTGAATAAAAATCAGGAATTAATTTCTGGTAGAAAAATCACTTTAGTTAATAGTATTGATGGCGATAGTTCCATACTTTTTACTTGGTTAATTAAAGGAAAAGGTTCTGTGAATTTAGAAGCAGGAACTTCTCATACAGGAATTGACAAGACAACTATTACACTAAAATAAACTCTAGAAAGATGAAATTATATAAATATACAATTCAATCATTGGTGCTTTTGTTTATTTTTCCATTAGCAATCAACGCACAAAAAAGTAGTGAAATCTTTAAGGCAACCGGTTCACCTGCAAACCCTAAAGTTCAAATCGCTTTTAATAAATATTATACCTCAGAAGGCTTATCTGCTTTGGGTGATAAAATCGCAAAAGCATATCCTAATTTGGTCAAAAAACAATCCATCGGTAAATCTACACAAGGAAGAGATATCTGGATGTTAGCAGTTACGAACTACAATGTTGGTGACGCCGATAGAAAACCAGGTTTTTATGTAGACGGAAACATTCACTCAAATGAAATTCAAGGTGGAGAAATCTGTACATATACTGCTTGGTATCTAACTGAAAACTTTGGCAAGAACGATTATATAACTCAAATGTTAAACGATCGTATCTTTTATATTGTGCCAACAATAAACCCTGATGCGCGTAACGATTATATGCTAGAAGGAAACACAGCTAACAGTCCAAGAGCAGGAATGATTGCCTTAGATGATGACAGAGATGGCTTGTTTGATGAGGATGGTTATGAAGATCTAGATGGAGATGGTTCTATTACAAGAATGCGACGTAAAAGTGAATACGGAAACATGATTGTAGATCCTAAAGACCCAAGAAAAATGATTCAGGTTGGACCAGATGATGTAGTAACTTCGCAACGCTACGAATTTTTAGGCGGTGAAGGAATTGACAATGACAATGATGGAAGAATCAATGAAGATACTCATGGATACTATGATCCAAACAGAGATTGGGGTTGGAAATGGCAACCAGATTATATTCAAAGAGGAGCCTATAAATATCCATTTTCTGCACCAGAAACAAGAGCTGTTGCCGACTTTGTTTTAAGCAGACCCAATATTGCTGGAGCGCAAAGTTATCACAACTCTGGCGGAATGATTCTTCGCGGACCAGGAGCAAGAGAAGACATTTCTACTTACAATAGACAAGACATTAGAATCTATGATGCTATTGGTAAGAAAGGTGAAAAAATGATCCCTGGATATCGTTACTTAACCGTTTACAAAGATTTGTATTCTGTTTTTGGTGGAGAGTTAGATTGGTTTTATGGAAGTAGAGGAATCTATACATTTACCAATGAAATTTTCTCTCGTTTTGCCTATTATAAAGACAAAAATGGAGGTCGAAATCAACAATATGATTTTGATAAAGATTTATTGTTCTACGATGGATTTACTCCTTGGAAAAAATACAATCATCCTACCTACGGAGAAATTGAAATTGGTGGATTTAAGAAAAATATTGGGAGAGCAACTCCTGGTTTCTTGTTAGAGGAAGAAGCACACAGAAACATGGCATTTACTTTTTACCATGCTTTTCATATGCCACATTTATCAATCGCAGAAATCAAAGAGAAAAAATTATCTGGCGGATTAAAAGAAATAACGGCTTATATTAAAAATGATCGATTAATGCCAACACATGCTAGTCAAGATTTAAAATACAAAATCACTAGACCTGATCTTATTAGTATTTCTGGAGTTGATGTGGTTGCTGGAATGATTGTAACGGATGAAGATTTTAATGTTACTACTGAGCAAAAAGTGAATCCGTCTACTTTGAAAGTAGTAAATATCCCTGGAAATGATGTGATAAAAGTTCGCTGGATTGTGAAAGGAAATTCTAAATTCACCATTTCTGTTGATAGTGAAAAAGGTGGATTTATAACTAAGAAAAAAGATTAAAAATTTATAGTTAAACTAAAAAAGCCCATCAAAATGATGGGCTTTTTACTTTCTAAAAATAATCGATTTATTTTTCTAAATCGATTACTATCTTTCCTTTTACTTTTCTATTCATCATATCTTCTAATGCTTTTGGAGCATCCTCTAAAAAATACGTAGCATCTATATGAGGTTTCACTTCTCCTTTTGCAAACCAAGTTAATAATTGCTGAATATTTTCTAAACTTTTCTGTGGTTCTTTTTGTGCAAAAGCGCCCCAAAAAACGCCCACAATATCAGCTCCTTTTAACAAGGCTAGATTTAATGGAATCTTCGGAATCGCTCCATTAGCAAAACCTATTACTAAATGACGCCCTTTCCAGGCAATGGATCTAAAAGCTTGTTCTGAAAAATCACCCCCAACAGGATCGTAAATTACATCAACACCTTTTCCGTCTGTTAATTCTTTGACACGATCTTTTAAATTTTCACTTGTATAATTAATGAGTTCATCTGCTCCAAACTCTTTGCACAAAGCTAGCTTCTCATCCGAAGAAGCCGCTGCAATCACCTTTGCTCCCATCAATTTTGAAAGTTCTACAGCGGTAATTCCTACTCCTCCTGAAGCACCCAATACCAAAACGGTTTCTCCTTCTTGTAATTTTGCCCTGTCTTTTAATGCATGAAACGATGTTCCGTAGGCTAATAAAAATGCGGAGGCATTCACCATCGACATTCCACTGGGTTTTGGGAAACAATCTTTAGCAGGAATAATTGCTTTTTCTGCGAAACCACCAAACGGAATAAAACCAACAACTTCATCACCAATTTGAAAACCATTTACTGCTGCTCCAACGGCTTCAATAATTCCGGCAACATCACTTCCTGGTGAAAATGGAAATGGAGGTTTAAATTGATACTTACCTTGAATGATTAAAGTATCCGGAAAGTTTACACTACAAGCTTTTACAGAAATTAAGATTTCTCCATTCTTGGGAGCTGGATTCTCTACTTCTTGATAAGTTAATGAAGATGGCAATCCGAATTGGTTACAAATGATGGCTTTCATAAATAGTATTTTAGTTTTCTAAAAGTACCGTTTCTATTAGTTTCTTCAAAAAAGAAATTCTTTATATTTGATTAAAAGTTATAATGAAAAGCAAATTTCTAATAATTCTACTGATCCTATTTTCATCATGTATTTCAAACAAGTTAGTTTACACTAACTATGAGTCTAAAAAAAACAGCTACTTTAACATTTCGATTGAAAAAAACAACATATTTCAATATTCAAGTAGGCAAGGTTTAATTTCATTGAAATCTAAAGGTAATTGGGTTAAAAATAATGATACTTTAATTTTAAATAGTTTTGAACTATATAAAAAAAATTATATAAAATTATTAAAACAAAAAACCATAGATAGCAATATCAATAAAGTGAAAATTATTGATAACATAGGGAATGCTGTTAATAAAAGAATTGTTTATTTTAATAATAACTTCGAAACTGAGTATAAAACAAATAATTTTGGTTTTGTTAAATTTGAAGAAAAGATAAAAACTATACATGTACTCACTTACAGTAATGTCTTTAAAATTAAGCTAAAAAAAAATGGAGATTTTTATGATTTAACATTTAAAGTAGTACCTGACAACATGTTTTACTCTTACTTTAAGAATAAAAAATATATGATTAAAAAGAATAAATTAATAGATTTAGAAACTAATCGTATATATAAGACAAAGAATTCTTCTAAAAATTAACAAAGTGAAAAAATTGTTAAACTAAAAAAGCTGACTAGTTAAAGTCAGCTTTATCTTATTGTACAGGCGGAGAGACTCGAACTCTCACACCTCGCGGCACTAGATCCTAAGTCTAGCGTGTCTACCAATTCCACCACGCCTGCTTAATCTGCAGGTAAACCTGCAACTAAACTGAAATAATTTTCAGTACATGTGCTGAACCTGTTTCAGTATTTGGACTGCAAATATAAGCATTCGTCTGAATTCGCAAAGCCAATTCTTAGGAATTTTAGTATTTTTGAATTCAAGTAAAAACAAATCATGTCAGACATAAAAAATTATATTGAAGCGAACAAAGATCGTTTCGTTAGTGAACTCATTGAACTTTTAAAAATTCCTTCTGTTAGTGCAGATCCAGCCTTTAATCAAGATGTGCTAAACACTGCTGATGCAGTAAAAGAAAGCTTAGAAAAAGCAGGTTGTGATTTTGTAGAAATTTGTGAAACTCCAGGCTATCCAATTGTCTATGCAGAAAAAATTATTAATGAAAATTTACCTACCATTTTGGTATACGGTCACTATGATGTGCAGCCAGCAGATCCATTACACTTATGGGATTCTCCTGCTTTTGAACCGATCATCAAGAAAACCGACATTCATCCTGAAGGCGCTATTTTTGCTCGTGGAGCATGTGATGATAAAGGTCAGATGTACATGCATGTAAAAGCAATGGAATATATGACGGCTACAGGAAATCTTCCTTGTAATGTGAAATTTATGATTGAAGGTGAAGAAGAAGTTGGATCAGAAAGTTTAGGTTGGTTTGTAAAACAACATCAAGAAAAACTGGTAAATGACGTCATCTTAATTTCTGATACTGGAATGATAGCCAATGATATTCCTTCTATTACCACAGGATTGCGTGGTCTGAGTTATGTGGAAGTAGAAGTTACCGGCCCGAACAGAGATTTACATTCTGGATTGTATGGTGGAGCGGTTGCAAATCCTATCAATATTCTAACAAAAATGATTGCTTCATTACATGATGAAAACAATCATATTACCATTCCTGGTTTTTATGATAAAGTTGAAGAATTATCAAGATTAGAACGAGATGAAATGGATAAAGCTCCATTTTCTCAAGAAGCATACAACAAAGCTCTTGATATTAAAGAAGAGCATGGTGAAAAAGGTTATACAACCAATGAAAGAAATTCTATCAGACCAACACTTGATGTCAACGGAATTTGGGGTGGCTATACTGGTGAAGGTGCTAAAACTGTGATAGCTTCAAAAGCCTATGCAAAAATATCGATGCGTTTGGTTCCTAATCAAGATTGGCATGAAATTACCGATTTGTTTGTAAAACATTTTGAAAGTATTGCTCCAAAATCTGTTACCGTAAAAGTAACTCCACATCATGGTGGACAAGGATATGTAACTCCAATTGATAACATCGCTTATCAGGCAGCAAGCAAAGCGTATGAGGCAACCTTTGGAAAAACACCTATACCGCAAAGGAGCGGAGGAAGTATTCCAATAGTTTCTTTATTTGAAGACGAATTAAAAAGTAAAACCATATTAATGGGATTTGGCTTAGATAGTGATGCAATTCACTCGCCAAACGAACATTTCGGAATTTTCAACTACTTAAAGGGAATAGAAACCATTCCGTATTTTTATAAATATTTTACAGAATTATCTAAATAAAAAAAGCCGCTTCTAGCGGCTTTTTTTATTGTCTTTAAGAAGAAAATATTTATCAATAAATAATATTAAAAATAATTACTTAACAAATTTTTAACTCTACGTTTGTAGAATTAAAATAATTTGCTCTATATTTGTAGAGCATAAAATAAGAATATGATCCAATTATCAAAATCAGAAGAACAACTAATGCAATATTTATGGAAGCGAAACAACGCTTTTATGAAAGATTTATTAAGTGATTTCCCAAATCCTAAGCCTGCTACAACTACGGTTGCTACTTTATTAAAAAGAATGGCTGATAAAGGATTTGTTTCTTATAAGACGATTGGAAAATCAAGAGAGTATTTTCCTTTGGTAAAAAAATCAGATTATTTTTCTAAGCATGTAAACAGCTTAATTAAGAATTTCTTTAACGACTCTACGAGTCAATTTGCTTCCTTTTTTACAAAAGAAACAGATTTAACAAATGATGAATTAGAAGAGTTACGCAAGATTATAGACAATCAAATTAAAGAGAACAAAAAATGATTTTATATCTAGTGAAATCTGGGCTTTGTTTAGCTATTCTATTAGCATTCTATCATTTAGTTTTAGAACGTGAAAAGATGCATCAATTCAATCGATTCTATTTATTAGGAAGTGTGTTATTTTCATTCTTAGCTCCTAGTTATATTATTTACATTGAAACAAAAGAAACAATTAAAACATCTATAAATTATCTTGAAGATTCGATCTCCATACAACCAAAAATGTTTGAAGAATATATAAACATAGAAAATGGACTTTACTTGCTATATTTTATTATTTCTCTAGTTTTTTTTATCCGTTTCATCACCAATTTAAATCACATTATTAAAAAGATAAGAGTGAATGAGATTATTAAAGATGAGCATGCAAAATTTGTTACTGTAGCGGATAAAATTCTACCTCATACATTTTGGAATTATATCTTCATAAACAAAGAAGATTACTCTAATCAAAAAATAGAAAAAGAGCTTTTTACCCATGAATTGGCTCATGTAACTCAAAAACATACCATTGATGTTTTGATTTTAGAAATGCTACAAATTCTATTTTGGTTTAATCCACTTTTCTTTTTGTTGAAGAAAGCCGTACAATTAAATCACGAATTTTTAGCTGATGATAAAGTCATAGCATCGCATAACAATATATCTAGGTACCAATATCTCTTATTAAATAAAGCTGCCTGGAAAAATGAATATTACTTGGCCAGTAATTTGAATTATTCACTTACTAAAAAAAGATTATTAATGATGACTACAACAAATTCTAGAACTAACATCTTACTTAAGAAGTTAGCAATCTTACCTTTATTAACTGGTTTACTATTTGTATTTGCAAATCGTATAGAAGCACAAACAACAAAGAAAAAACCTCAAGTTATTGAAGTAAAACAAGTAGAAAAAGGGATTACAAAAGCTGAAATGAAAGAATATCAAGATTTTATGAAAGGAGTTAATAAAAACTCAATCTTAAAACTTAAGGATGTTAAAAGAATGGGGGCTTTGTATAAAAAAATGTCTAAAACACAAAAAAAGACGGTTACTAACATTTACGAATTTTTACCTCCACCTCCACCTCCGAGAAAACTAAAAGAGGTGAAGGAAATAAAAAAACCGAAAGCGCCAAAAGTCAGTAAAAAAGTAATAGATATTATAGAAATTAAGGAAATTGAAGTTCCTTTGAAAAAAAAGGATGATTGGAAAAAAGTTGAAAAACTGATAGGCGATCCTAATTTTGAAGAAAAGGAAATAGAAGAAGAAACAGAAGTTGAAGAAGTAGTTGAAGTAGTTGAAGTAGTTGACCTCATAGGAAATGTTACTCTTCTTAAAAATGAAAGAAGAGAAATAATTGAAGAAGAAATAGAAAATAATGAGCTTTTGGAAGTTGATTTGAAAGAATATGATACTATTACCTATTATATAAATGGGAAAAAAGTATCAGAGAAAAAAGCTAAAAAACTAATGGGATCTCCTAAGAAGATTAAAAACATTAACATTGTCAAAGGGAAAAAAGGAAAAGGTAACATCTATATTTTTTCAAAATAATATTAAAGACATCTATTTTTACTAAAAGTCGATTCAAATGAATCGGCTTTTAACTTTCTATTAAGAAACAAATTAGCTTCTAGAACGTTGTAATAAGATAACCCATCTTTAAAACAATCCCTGTGCTAAAAAAATTCTTCTTGCTTTGTTCTGGTGTAGACCAAAAACTCATTGATAATTGTTCAAACGGTGAACAAAATAAATACGTAGGTATTGGCGCTACTGTTTTCTTTACAGCAGTTATGGCCACATTGGCTGCTAGTTATGCCTTATATACTGTCTTTGACAATATTTTTACATCTATTTTCTTTGGTTTAATTTGGGGTTTACTCATTTTTAATTTAGATCGATTTATCGTTTCTACGATTAAAAAAAACGATTCAAAGTGGAAAGAATTATTACAAGCAACACCCAGAATTATCTTGGCTGTCATCATTGCCATGGTGATTTCAAAACCATTAGAATTAAAAATATTTGAAAAGGAAATTAATCAAGTTTTATTGACTGAGAAGAATCAAATGACACTTGAGAATAAAGATCAACTAGCTAAACAATTTGAACCTGAAATAATAGTATTAAACAATGGAATCGCTAATCTTAAAAAAGAAATTTCTGACAAAGAAGAAAGTGTAAACGATTTGTATGAAACTTATATTTCTGAAGCTGAAGGAAGAAAAGGAACCCTGTTATTAGGAAAAGGTCCGGTTTACAAAGAAAAAAGAGACAAACATGATGCAGCCTTACAAGAACTCTCTATCTTAAAAAAAGACAATACTCAAAAGATTAAAAATAGTGAGAATGCCATTGCGCAATTACAACTCGATCAGAAAAAAGCAATCTCAAAAACACAACCCATTATTACAAATTTTGATGGTTTTATGGCTAGAATTAATGCCTTAGGCAAATTACCCTGGCTACCTTCTTTCTTTATCTTTTTATTGTTTTTAGCGATTGAAACATCTCCTATATTTGCCAAATTAGTTTCTCCAAAAGGCGAATATGATTTCAAGTTAGAAGATGAAGAAACCGCTGTAAAAACTTGGGTAGAGCAACAAAAACATCAAAGAAATCAGCTATTAAATGCTGATGTTATAATTAATGAAAAAGTTTATAAAGATATCCAAGTAGATGAAGATGTGTATGCCTACAAACGTCAAAAAGCTAAGGAATTAATGCGAGATCAAGCAGATGCTTTTTATAAAAAACAGAAAGGATTATTGTAATTCATTCTGAACTTGTTTCAGAATCTTATAATGAGAAACTGATACAAGTTCAGCTTAGAAAGAGTTACTCCTTCTCAGACATTTTCTTCACATAATCAGTAATAATAACAATTTGGGTAGGCCCTACTTTACCTTCTATATAATTGGCATTTTCATGATCTAAAGAAATTCGTCTTACTGCTGTGCCTTGTTTAGCAACCATGCTAGATCCTTTTACTTTTAAATCTTTAATTAAAACTACAGAATCTCCTGCTTGCAAAATGGCTCCGTTGGCATCTCTATGAATTATTTTTTCATTTTCATCTAAATGCTCTCCTGTTTCTTTAGCAAAACGTAAATCCTCTTCCTCTAAATACAACATATCTAGAAGATCTTGTGGCCAACCTTCTTTTCTTAAACGAGATAACATTCTCCAAGCAATTATCTTTACAGACCTAAACTCAGACCACATACTATCATTTAAACATCGCCAATGATTAGCATCGGTAGTTTCTGGATTTTCAATTTGACGGATACAAACATCACAAGCTAATAAACTTCCATCTACTCCACCTGTTGAAGTTGGAGGAACTTCATACATTTCTAAATTATTTGGAGAAGTACATAATTCACATTGATTTCCACTTCTACTTTGTAATTCTTCTAATAATGTCATACGTTTTATTTGTTTGGTAAATGTATTATTATTTAACTTCCAAAGAAGTGAATTTAAAAGTATTTCCATCAAAAAGACCTTTATCACTTAACTTTAAAGAAGGAATTACTAGCAAAGCCATAAAAGATAATGACATAAACGGTGCCTTTAAAGTACTACCCATTTCTTTAGCTAAAGCATCTAATACTGCATAAGATTTTCCAATAATTTCTGCTGGCTGGTCACTCATAATTCCTGCTACTGGTAAAGCAACTACTTTTTCACTAGATTCATTTACAACGCAAATTCCGCCTTTGTTTTCAATTAATCCATTAACCGCTTTACAAATCATTTCATCCGAAGCTCCAACTGCAATAATATTATGAGAATCGTGCCCAACAGAACTAGCAATCGCTCCAGTTTTTAATCCAAAATTTTTAATAAATGCAATAGAGGGTTCAGAATTCTGATAACGATTTACCACGGTCATTTTTAAAATATCTTCTGTGGTATTAGAAACTAAATTTCCATCAACAATGAAAGCATCACAAACAATTTCATTGGTTACCAATTCTCCATCCAACGCTTCGATTACGCGAATCTTATTTGAATTGGAAAGGAATTTAAAATCTGCTACATTTTTCTTATCAACATTAAAATTATTTAAGACTTCAAACTCTATATGTTTCACAAAAGAAGTGCCATTTTCGGCAACCAATTCTCCTTTGATAAAAGTTTGTTTCACATTAAAGTTTTCTAAATCTTCAACCACAATAAAATCAGCATCGTCTCCTTCTTGCAATAACCCAACATCTAAATTATAGTGTTTTACAGGATTCACACAAGCCGCTTGTAAGACTTTAAAAACATCCATTCCTTTTGCAACGGCTCTTTGACATAATTGATTCATATGGCCTAATAATAAATCATCTGGATGTTTATCATCGGAACAAAACATCATGTTTTCAAAATGCTCAGGCAATAAATCAATTAAGGCTTCAAAATTCTTTGCGGCACTTCCTTCTCTAATGATGACTTTCATTCCTTTCTGCAACTTTTCAGAAGCTTCTTCATAGGTAAAGCACTCGTGATCTGTTGAAATTCCGGCTGAAATATATTTGGTGACAGCTTCGCCTCGTAGACCAGGAGCATGACCATCAATAGGTTTATTATAATGTTTTGCCCAAGCTATTTTTTTCATCACTTCTTCATCGTCAAATAAAACTCCAGGGTAATTCATCATTTCAGCTAAATATTTAATCGCTGGATTGGCCATCATTTTTTGAATATCATCAGAATCGATAATTGCACCTGCACTTTCAAAAGAGGTAGCAGGAACACAAGACGGTGCACCAAAATTAAATTTCAAGGGAACTTTACTTCCGTTTTCAATCATAAAATCAACACCTTTTACTCCTAAAACATTGGCAATCTCATGCGGATCAGAAACTGTAGCAACAGTTCCATGAATAACCGCAATTTTTGCAAATTCTGACGGAACCAACATAGAGCTTTCAATGTGAATATGCGCATCAACAAAGCCTGGTAAAATATAATTTTCTATAGAATGATTTGATTTTCGGATCGATATAATCTTACCATTAGAGATTTTAATTTCACCTTTAAAAACCTTTCTATTTAGAATGTCGACAATGTTACCTTTTATGATCATATGGCAAAACTAAGAAGAAACTTACTTATCTTTAAGCACTTTATTAAAAATCAATTTCAAATGATACGCAAAATTCTAATATTCGTACTAATTTTTTCTTTTTCAATTACAGCCTTTTCTCAAAAAAAAGAGGAAACAAAAAAAACTACTTGGGACGTAAATAATCCTCATAAGGATTGGAAATACAAAAACTTTAACCTAAAAACAGATGAAGGAACTTGGATGAACTTAGATGTTAGTCCAGATGGAAAAACAATTGTTTTTGATATGCTAGGAGACATTTACACGATGCCTATTTCTGGTGGAAAAGCTACAGCTTTAAGAACTGGATTAGCCTATGAAGTTCAGCCTAGGTTTAGTCCAGACGGAAAATATATCTCTTTTACAAGTGATTTAGAAGGCGGAAATAATATTTGGGTAATGACTGCTGATGGAAAAAATGCAAAATCAATTACCAAAGAAAAATTCAGATTGTTAAACAATGCCGTTTGGACGCCAGATGGAAAGTCAATCATTGCAAGAAAGCATTATACTTCTCAACGTTCTGTTGGCGCAGGAGAAATGTGGCAATATTCATTTTCTGGAAGTGCTGGTTTGCAATTAACTAAAAGAAAAAATGACCAGCAAGATGTAAATGATCCTTCTGTATCGCCCGATGGAAAATACTTATACTATTCAGAAGACATGTATCCTGGCGGATATTTTCAATACAATAAAGACCCAAATAGTCAGATATATGCCATCAAACGATATGATTTTTCTTCTGGAAAAACGATAACAATTACAGGTGGACCAGGAGGTGCAGCGAGACCTGTAGTTTCTAAAGATGGAAAATCATTAGCATTTGTAAAAAGAATTCGTGAAAAAACGGTTTTATACATTCATAATTTAGAAACTGGAGAAGAAACTCCAATTTACTTTGATTTGGATAAAGATCAACAAGAGGCTTGGGCTGTTTTTGGTGTCTATCCTTATTTTAGTTGGATGCCTAACAATGAAGATATCGTTTTTTGGAGTGCTGGTAAAATTCACTCCATAAATGTAGCCTCAAAAATTGTTAGAAACATTCCTTTTGAAATTGATGCTAAAATTAAACTTGCTGAAACTCACAATGTAAAAAGAAAAGTATTTTCAGAAACGTTTACTTCAAAAATGATAAAAGATGCTAAAACTTCTCCTGATGGAAAAACATTAGTATTTACATCATTGGGTCAGATTTACAAAAAGAGTTTGCCAGATGGAACTCCAACTAGAGTAACCAATTTAACTGATTTTGAAGCGGATGCTAGTTTCTCTCCTGATGGAAAATCTATCTTATTTGTTACTTGGAATGATGAAAATCTAGGAAGTATCCATTCAATAAATTTAGACGGTACAGGATTAAAAAAACTAACTTCAGAAAAAGGGATCTATAGAACTCCAGTTTATGACAGATCTGGAAGTAAAATTGCTTATAGAAAAGAAAGCGGTAATGGTGATCAAGGTTTTGATTTCACAAAAGAAACCGGAATATACATCATGAGTTATACAGGTACGTATCCAAAAAGAATCTCAGAATCTGGAGAATTTCCAATGTTTTCTTATGACAATCAACGTGTATTCTTCCAAACTGGAGGATCTTTCTTTGGAAACTTAACTAAAAAATTAAAAAGTGTAAACTTAAATGGAAAAGACGAAAAAAGTCATTTTACTTCTAAACTTGCCAATAGAATTGTACCAAGTCCAGATAATAAATGGGTAGCTATTATTCATTTACATAAAGTATATGTGGCGCCATTTGTACACAATGGAAAAGAGATTAATATTGATGCAAATACTAAGTCTTTCAAAGTAGAAAGCTTATCTAAAGAAGCGGGAATTAATTTACATTGGTCTTCTTCAAACAAAAAAGTTCATTGGACTTTGGGTGATGAGTATTTTACGAAAAATGTAATCAATAATACAACCGATCCTTTTGCAAAAACAAATTTAGATACAGCAGAAGCAACAGGAATCAAAGTTAATTTAGAAGTAAAATCAGATATCCCAGAAGGAAGAGTTGCTTTTACCAATGCTAGATTAATTACGATGGATAATGATAAAGTTATCGAAAACGGAACCATTATCGTATATCAAAATAAAATTGAGAAAATTGGTAAATCAAGTTCTGTAACAGTTCCAACAGATGCCAAAGTTTATGATATGAAAGGCAAAACCATTATGCCTGGAATTGTAGACGTTCATGCACATGTTGGTGCTTTTAGAAATGGATTAAGCACTCAAAAACATTGGCAATTTTATGCAAATCTAGCATTTGGGGTTACGACTTCTCATGATCCATCGGTTCATACCCAAGCAGCTTTTACTTTAGAAGAATTACAAAAAAGTGGAAAAACAGTCGGGCCAAGATTATTTTCTACTGGATTTATTTTATACGGAGCAGAAGGTGATTTTAAAGCCGTTGTAAATAATTTGGAAGATGCTCGTTTTGCAATTGAAAGAACCAAAGCTTTTGGAGCTAAATCTGTAAAAAGTTACAATCAACCAAGAAGGGAACAACGTCAGCAAATTATGCAAGCTGCTAGAGAATTAGGAGTTAATGTTGTCCCAGAAGGAGGCTCAAATTTCTACTCTAATATGAGTATGATTTTTGACGGTCATACAGGGATTGAACATAATATTCCTGTAAATCCAGTATATAAAGATGTATTATCATTATGGAAAAACAGTAAAACTGGCTATACACCAACCTTAATTGTAAATTATGGAGGAATGAATGGAGAAATGTTTTTCTATGAAGAAAGTAATGTTTGGGAGAACGAAACTTTATTAAAATATACTCCAAGATATGTGGTTGATACAAGATCTCGTCATCGAATTAAAATTCCACAAAAAGAATATGAAAATGGACATATTTTAACATCAAGAACTGTAACAGATTTATCAAAATTAGGTGTAAAAGTTAACTTAGGAGCACATGGACAATTACAAGGTCTAGGAGCACATTGGGAATTATGGATGCTCCAACAAGGTGGCATGAGCAATTTAGAAGCTTTAAAAGCAGCTACTATTAATGGTGCTGAATATATTGGTGTTGGTGATGAATTAGGCTCTCTAGTAAAAGGAAAATTAGCCGATTTAATTATTCTTGATAAAAACCCATTAGAAAATATTAGACATACAAACACTGTTACTCATACCATGGTTAACGGACGTTTATTTGATATTTCTACAATGAATAAAATTGGAAATTACGATAAGAAAAGAACTAAGTTCTATTGGGAAAACGGAAAATACAACCAAGGAGTTCCTTTTAACTTTGATACTAGAAGCTTTACAAAACCGACTTGTAGTTGTCATGAATAAGTAACTATATTATCGAATATAAATAAACAAAACGCATCAGGAAATTTAATTCTTGATGCGTTTTGTTATTAACTTTAAAAGCTTACTATAAATTATTCAATTCTTCCTTTAGTTTTTTTGTCAAACTTTTCGCAACCAAATCATAGGAATGATCTATCAATTCAAAAGCAAGTAAATCATTTACATCATCGTTAAGAGTAACAGTATTCCAATGTGTTTTATTCATATGCCAACCAGGGTTAATTCCGTCATATTCGCCCCGTAATTCTTCCGATCTCTCAGGGTCACATTTTAGATTCACTTTTGTTTCACCTTGTTCCCAATGATCTAATCCAACCAACGCAAACATCTTCCCCATCACTTTAAAAACTAAGGTAACATCATCAAAAGGGAAATGCTCGGTCACTCCTCTTTTTGTAATACAATGCTCTCTGAGTTTTTCTATGTTCATGATTTCTTTTTATAATTGATAACTTTTTCAGTAAAACCAATCCAAAACGGACTAATAATTAATGTGATTGCTATTAAAGATATGGTAAACGAATAACTAAACGAAGTGATAATATCCATATTATAAGCAGCAAGACATAACATAAAACTTAATTCACCGATTTGTGCTAGATATGCTCCACCTAAAATAGCGTCCTTCCAATCGGATGAAAATAATCGCAAAATAATAGTGTTTAATAAATGATTGGTGATAAAAACGGCCAATAATGCAATTAAAATAGTATTGCTGTTGTTTAAAATAAATGCTAAATCTATTTGCAGACCAACTCCAATAAAGAAGATTGATACAAAGAGAATTCTAAAGGAGTTAAGGGTGTCATGAATCCATTCTGTTGAGTTTCCAGCATGCATAATCATCCCTCCAATGAAAGAACCTAATGCTGGTGATAATCCAAAAAAAGAAGACAATAAGGCACCTCCGAAACAAAAAACCAACGCCATAAAAACTTGAAGCTCATGATCTTTTTCAATGGTTTTAGCAAATGGAATTTTGACTTCCTTTTTAATATAGATATAAATTAAAATAGCAGTAAAAACTACTGCACCTACCAACAACAAAGAGATGTCTGTAGTAGATTGTTCTTTACCTCCCAACATAGAAATGATCACTAACATTGGTGCAATTAGGATATCTTGAGTCAATAAAATACTCAAAATATTTTTACCTAATTTACTTTCGATAATTCCTTTTTCTTGTATTATTCTAATAATTACTGCTGAGCTACTCAAAGAAATCACAAAGCCTAAGACTACTATTCTACTAATATTCCAATCAAGATAAGAACCTAAAAGATATACTGCAAAGACACTAAAAAGCACTTGAAATGTGGTGCCAATAATAGAAATTTTCCACTGTTGTTTAAATTCTGGCAAACTAATTTCCATTCCTACAAAAAAGAGTAGTAAAATTAGGCCTAACTCTCCTATCCCTTGAATAATCTCTGAATTTTGTATCAATCCAAATCCTGAATCGCCCACTAAAATTCCAACTAAAATATACCCAATAATATAAGGCTGCTTCATTTTTTTCAATAACATTCCTAGAATTACAATTGAAAAAATAACAACAAAGGCTAGTGTTAAGAAAGTATTTAAATTAGCTAAAAGAGCCATGGAAATTGATTTTATCAAAAGTAATGTTAAAGTTACAAGATATATGTTGTCGACATAAAATCTTTTCTAAATTTATAAAATCAACACAAATAAAAATGAAAAAATATATCTTAATACTATTTCTTTTTTTGATTTACCAAGTAAGTGCTCAAAACAATAAAATATATCAAAATATTAAAACTCTGGTAAATGAGACTCAAAAAATCATTTCTATAAAAAAAGGAGAAAAAATAGACACTGCATATTTTAGAACAATGTTTTTACCATCAGCAAGGTTTACAGTAGTTGGAGAAGAAAATGGAAAAAAAACTCACGAAACCATGACTCTAAATGAGTTCTTAGTAATGTTAACAGACGATTATTATTCTAAGGGTTATTATGAAACTAGTCAAGGTCATATTGTAGAAGAATATAACGGAATTGCGCATACTATTCAGAGTTTTTATGGAGAAGACTCTGATGGAGTAAAAGCTTGGGGTGTAGGAAGTCAACAATTGATATTTTCTGATAATCGTTGGTGGATTGCTAATATGATTTGGACCATGAGTAAAAATGGAAAAAAAGGGATTCCAAAAAAGTATTTAAATAATTAAAATTGCGATATGAAAATATTGCTGATTTGTGTCGTTGCTTTTTTAGCCGCTATTCTCACCTTCTTTTCTGGTTTTGGTTTGGGAACTATTTTAACACCAGTTTTTATGTTGTTCTTCCCGGTAGAATTAGCAATTGCTTTAACGGGTGTGGTTCACTTTTTTAACAATATCTATAAAATAATTTTAGTTGGAAAAAATGCCAATAAAAAAGTCTTAATTCGCTTTGGAATTACTGCGGTTCTTTTTGCTTTCTTTGGCGCGTGGCTTTTACTTAAAATTCCTGATACAGAACCTTTGTTTAGCTATCAATTATTTGGAAACGAATGGACTGTTTTTCCTGTGAAATTTATCATCTCTATCCTATTGATTATTTTTGCTACCTTGGATTTAATTCCTCGTTTTCAAAAGTTACAATTTGATAAGAATAAGTTACCAGTCGGTGGAGCATTGAGTGGATTTTTTGGTGGACTTTCTGGAAACCAAGGAGCTTTACGTAGTGCTTTTTTGATAAGGGCTGGTTTATCTAAAGAAGCTTTTATTGGAACCGCAGTTGTTGTATCTACTTTTGTAGATTTCACAAGATTAGGCGTGTATGCAACACGATTTACTAGTGCAGGTTTAACAGATAATATCACCCTAGTTTTTTGTGCAACTTTAGCAGCAATTTCTGGAGCTTATATTGGAAATAAACTACTAAAGAAAGTAACGCTAAAGTTTTTACAAGTAACTGTGGCAATTATGCTAATTTTAATCTCAATTGCTTTGGGAGCTGGATTTATTTAAAACACATACTATTAAAAAATTTACTTATGAAAAAAAAGTTATTAATATTTTTCGCAATAATTATCATACCATATTTAACTAATGGTCAAGATATGTCTGAAAAATTATCAAAAAAAATCTGTACGTGCTTAGAGAAAGAAAAAATTAAGAGCACTGAAAAAATGGAACAATGTTTTGAAAAAATTCTTATTTCAAATTTAGAAGAAATATATAAAGTTTATAAAATTAAATCTTTAGACGATTTTGATTTTGAAAAGCTAGGAATCGATATTGGTGTTAAACTGATGAAGAATTGTGATTATGCTATGGAAAATTTGACCAACGTAGAAAATAAATTTGATGAAGATTTTATTTCTAATAAAGATCTTGATTGCACAGAATTTAAAAATGGTGAGTTTTATTATCTGTTACCAAACCCCACAAGTAATCGTATTGACACAACATTTGTTACAATTAAAAATAAAATGTACTTAGAAAGAATGAATCATGGTCGCTCTTATTCTTTACTTGACATTAATTGGGTTAGTGATTGTAAGTTTAATTTAGTATTCAAAGACAGTAATGACAACTATAAAAACACTTTGAGTGAGCCTGGAGATATTTATAAATACGAAATAGTATCCTCTACTACCAATTCATTTATACTTAAACTATTTTGGGGAAAACAAGAATATAAAATTGATTTTTATAAAGTTAAGCAGTAATAATCTTTTAAACTAGCATATTACTGAAACAAAAACTTCTTCAGAATTGCTAAGCTTTCTCCCGGGCTTTCTTCCATTGGGACATGTCCGGAATTTTCAATAATGTGTAACTCAGAATTGATTAACATGCTATCCATTCTAATTCCGTTATCTAAAGGAATCCAATTGTCTTTTGCTCCCCAAATTATTAATGTGGGTGTTAGAATACTTTTCAATTTGTCAATATTCCCTTTAGAGCCTAACTTAAAATCTATGCTTGCTCTATCAATAAAAGCTTGTCTATTTCCTACTCGTAAAGCCATTTTATGATATCGAGTAATCATTTCATCAGTGACTTTAGTATCATCTGCATACACTTCTTTGATGTTTTTTCTAATAAACATTTTAGGTGTAACATATAAAAAAAGTGAACTTATAATGGGTGTTTTTGCCATTTTAAAAACTGCCGGCTGCTCTTTATTCGTTGGCAATCCACTAGCATCTACTAAAATTAATTTTTCAACTTTAGTAGGATGTTCTGCTGTATAATTCCATGCAATATTTCCTCCTAATGAATTTCCAGCCAGGTAAAATTTTTCAAGATTTAATTTTTGAAGAAATGCGTTTAAAAATGCGGTGTATGATTCAATAGAATAATCTGCATTCTTATTAGGGCCTGTAATTCCAAAAGCAGGCAAATCCATCCTTATCACTCTATTTGTTTTTATCAACTCTTGTGTCCAAACATCCCAAGTATGCAAGGAGGAAGCAGTACCGTGAACTAAAACGATTGGAAACCCAGCTCCTTCATCTCTATAATGCACTTGCATTCCGTCAATTTCAACAAATTTAGAGTGTTCATTTGCATATAGATCTTTTAACTCTTCAACAGAAATATCTGAATAAACAACTCCGTTTATTAATAAGATTAAGAGAACTAATATGGCATAAAAAAAGTACTTTTTTTTATAATTTTTCTTCATTTTTAGGAAGTATTTGATACAGAACCGGTTTACTTGGACTTGCATCATTTTCAATAGCTGCAACCATTAGGTTTAAAAAATAAGTTCCGTCTTTTACTGAATTTGGAACATAAATAAATTCTGTAATTGTTGCATCTAAACGAAGTTTCCCAGCTGTATTCCAAAAAGCATTGTGAGAAAGTAATTTACCTTCATCTTTTTCTTTATCAACCGAAGGTAAATCAACTAGTAGATGTTTGATTCCTTTTTCTTTTAAATATATAGCGGCTTCTTCTAATAAATAAGTAGGATTTGTATTAGAATATTGCATGTTTTTTTTATCCGATAAATTGGGAAGGGTACGAATAATAATAGCATCTCTTTTCTTATTTCCCAATGAAAATTGCAACTGCCTTTTGGTAATTACAAAATCTTCTCCTATATTTTCTGGCGGAATAGTTACCACCTCGGCTAAAAAGAAAAACTGATTTAAATGTTTATTGATTGAGTGAACCGTTTCTGTAATATGTCCTACAGTTTCTGTATGTGTGCAATGAGAATGCGGGTTAAAATGAATATTATTAAAATTAACATCTGCACCTTCTTTTACAGAACCGACCCAATCATCAGAAGCAACTGGAAAAATTTTTGGCGCATCTATATACCAAGCATTTACATTGTCTTTTCCGTCTCTAAGTGGAATAGAAATGTCTGTTGGATTTGTTAGATCGATACTGTATTTTCTGGAGTTGTATTTTATTTCTGCTATCATTTATACTGAACTAGTTTCGTCATTTCAAAGAATTGTTTTAATTCCTAAAGAGATTTCTCCTTCTAGTCGAAATGACATACAATTAATAATTTATAGGTTAATTTTAAATAAATCAGCTGAAATTCCGTCTGATAAAAATTTTCCTTTTTTGGTTGTTTTTAATTTTTCATCCTCAATATACAACAAATCTTCTTTTCTATATTTTTCAGATTGTAATAATAAGTAATCGTAATATTTTATTCCAAAATCATTTTTCACTTTTTCTAAAGAGATTCCCCAAATGGTTCGCAAACCTGTCATTATATACTCATTATATTGATCAGTAATGGTCAATATTTCTCTTTCTATGGGAAGTTTGTCTTGTTTGAGAGCCTCTATATATTTTGAATTGTTTCTCACATTCCAACCGCGTCTTTTTCCATCAAAAGAATGAGCAGAAGGGCCAATTCCTAGATAACTTTTTCCTTGCCAATAAGATGAGTTATTTTTACTGAAGTATCCTTCTTTCCCAAAATTTGATAACTCATAATGAATAAAATTATGTTTTGTCAATTCATCTAGTAATATATGAAACTGTTCTTGTGCTTGCTCATCATCTACATCATCTATAATTCCTTTTTTAATAAATGAAGCTAAAGCTGTTTTGGGTTCTACAGTTAAAGCATAGCTAGAAATATGCGGAATTCCGAATGATAAAGCGTTTTCAATATTTTTTTTCCATTCCTCGTTTGACAAACCCGGGATACCATAAATTAAATCCACTGAGATGTTCTCAAAATGTTGAGTTGCTAATGACAAAGATTTTTTTGCTTCTTCAGCTTTATGAGCTCGGTTCATCAATTTCAAATCTCTTTCTAAGAAAGACTGAATTCCAATACTTAATCGGTTAATACGACTCTTTGCTAACTCTATTATCTTTTCTTCTGTTAAATCGTCTGGATTGGCCTCTAAAGTAACCTCTGGATGAGTAACTACAGTATGGTTTTTATAAACAGCGGCAATAATTGCATCAATTTCAGCTTGAGATAACATACTTGGCGTTCCTCCTCCGAAATAAATGGTCTTAATGACATCATTATTTAATTCGTCTTTTCTTAATTCTATTTCATGAATCAGAGAGTTAACCAATTCATCTTTCTTTTTTAGTGAAGTAGAAAAGTGAAAATCACAATAAAAACATGCTTGCTTGCAAAAAGGGATATGAATGTAGATTCCGCTCAAATTGAATTATCAGTTATCAGTTATCAGTTATCAGTTATCAGTTATCAGTTATC
>TARA_R110001632_G_scaffold167103_1_pt1 | contig 41999 bp, 35 predicted proteins | sample TARA_R110001632 | Tara Oceans TARA_R110001632 (sample SAMEA4398266) | marine metagenome | biome: Polar Biome; feature: [SRF] surface water layer (ENVO:00010504); material: water (ENVO:00002006), including particulate matter (ENVO:01000060) such as... | depth 5 m
GATACTCCGCGTAAATTCGAAAAATGAAACTGCTTGATTCTAAAGGGTTGCACCTGGATCTCACTGTTGGCATAAATCTCAAATTTGATGTCGTAATACAAAAAACAAACAGAATATTTTTAATTAGTTTACGTTTAGACGTCTAGACGTAAAGATGTTGACATTCATCTCGTTTTGCTCCAAATTTAGAGCATCTCAACACATCTTGGAGCCATTATGCCTATTCGTATTCCTACTGAATTGCCCGCACAGAGCATTTTAAATAGTGAGAATATTTTTATAATGGATACCGATCGTGCTGCCATGCAGGATATCCGTCCGCTGGAAGTGGGTATCTTGAACTTAATGCCGAATAAGTTAGAAACGGAAGTGCAGTTTTTGCGTCTGTTGTCGAATACTCCTCTGCAAATTAATGTGGATTTGATTCGTATCGATAACAAAGCGCCCAAAAACACACCTGAATCCCATATGAAAGCCTTCTATCACAATTTTGATGACGTGGCTGATAAGCAATATGACGGATTAATTGTAACCGGTGCGCCTTTGGCGCTGCTGGATTACGATGATGTTAAATACTGGGAAAGAATGAAGGTTGTGTTGGAGTGGGCTCGGCAACATGTCCAATCCACCTTATTTTCATGTTGGGCAGCCCACGCTGCGCTATATCATTTTTTTGGCAAAAATCGCAGTTTACGAGACGTCAAATTGAGCGGGATCTTTCCTCATCAGGTGCAAAATGAGCACAATGAGTTAATGCGCGGTTTTGATCCCATATTTAATGCGCCGCATTCACGCTATGGTGAAATCAGTGTCGCTGATTACGAATCTGTGGACGGATTGAAAGTACTGGCGAGTTCTGAAAAAACAGGGGCATATATTGTTGCATCAGAGGATAAACGTTTAGTGTTTGTTACAGGGCACCCAGAATATGATCCTGACAGCTTAGCTCAAGAATACCAGCGAGACGTCAACGCCGGTTTAGAGGCAATTATTCCTGAAAATTACTATCCTGAAGACGATCCAACCCAGACACCTATGGTGACGTGGCGAGCTCATGGTAGTTTGCTGTTTACCAATTGGTTAAACTACTACGTATATCAGAACACGCCCTATGATTTGGCATCATTGTCAAAGAAAGATTAGAGTTACTTTTTATCAGTTTTAAAGGAAATATAGTGTCAATAGTATCCTCAGAACAAGCCTTACACGACGCTGCAAAAAACCGCATTCTTATTTTAGATGGCGCCATGGGAACTATGATCCAGGCTCATGATTTTCAGGAAGACGATTACCGAGGTGAGCGATTTATAGATTGGCAGAGCGATGTCAAAGGTAACAATGATTTACTGACTTTGACTCAGCCTGATGCGATTTATGATATTCATTGCGCTTATCTTGCAGCAGGGGCGGATATTATTGAAACCAACACTTTTAATGCCACTACCATTTCAATGGCTGATTACAATATGCAATCTCTTGCTAAGGAGATAAATATAGAGGCAGCGAAATTAGCGCGTAAAGCCGCTGATAAATACTCCGCATTAACACCTGATAAACCACGTTTTGTGGCGGGTGTGTTAGGGCCGACGAGTCGCACAGCCTCCATTTCACCGAACGTAAATGATCCCGGTGAGCGTAACGTAACGTTTGATCAATTAGTCGAAGCATATGTAGAAGCAACACATGGATTGATCGAAGGCGGTGCTGATTTGATCATGATAGAAACCATATTCGACACACTCAATGCCAAAGCTGCAGCTTTTGCCGTTGATACTGTATTTGAAGCGTTAGGCAAATTCTTACCGGTTATGATTTCAGGTACCATAACCGATGCATCAGGCAGAACGTTGTCGGGCCAGACCGCCGAAGCGTTTTATTATTCGATGCGTCATACTAACCCGTTTTCTTTCGGTTTGAATTGCGCGTTAGGTCCTGATTTATTGCGCCAGTATGTAGATGAAGTGTCTACCGTGGCAGAGTGCCTCGTATCAGCACATCCTAATGCAGGATTGCCAAATGAGTTTGGCGAGTACGATCTAGAAAGCGACGAAATGGCAGAACATATTCGCGAATGGGCACACTCCGGGCTAGTGAATATAGTCGGCGGTTGTTGTGGCTCAACCCCTGAGCATATTGCTGCTATCGCCAATGTAGTAGATGGTGTTGCACCGCGGGTTATCCCTAAGCGCGAAGTTAAACTGCGTTTATCGGGACTGGAGCCTTTTGTGCATTAAGTTGCAGCCAAAAGACGTAATGATCGTGGGTCGCTTTGTTACCTAGCCCCGCGAAGTAGTAAATGAACAAAATTTAGTAGACTGAGTGACTTATGACCAAAGCAAGTGCATCTTTTATCAATGTCGGCGAGCGTACCAATGTAACAGGCTCTGCCATGTTCAAACGCCTAATTCTAGAAGACGATTTTGAAAAAGCGTTAGATGTTGCTCGTCAGCAAGTAGAAAACGGTGCGCAGATCATCGATATCAATATGGACGAAGCCATGTTGGACTCAGAGGCGGCCATGACTCGCTTCTTAAATTTGATTGCTTCTGAGCCGGATATTTCTCGTGTGCCCATTATGATTGACTCATCTAAATGGTCAGTTATTGAAGCGGGATTAAAGTGCGTACAAGGCAAGGCAATCGTTAACTCTATTAGCTTAAAAGAGGGGGAAGAGAACTTCTTACATCAAGCTAAATTGCTAAAACGCTATGGAGCGGCGACGGTCGTTATGGCGTTTGATGAAGCAGGTCAAGCTGATACTGAAGACCGTAAATTTGAAATTTGTCAGCGTAGCTATCGGCTTTTAACTGAAAAAATCGGCTTTCCACCAGAAGACATTATTTTTGATCCGAATATCTTCGCCGTGGCAACAGGTATTGAAGAGCATAACAACTATGCCGTAGATTTTATTAATGCCACTCGGCGTATTACCCAAGAATTACCCCATGCCCATATATCTGGTGGTTTATCGAACGTTTCTTTTTCATTCCGCGGTAATAATCCGGTGCGCGAAGCAATGCATTCGGTGTTTTTGTACCATGCTATCAAAGCTGGAATGGATATGGGCATCGTTAATGCTGGCCAGCTTGAAGTATATGACCAAATTCCAGCGGAGCTAAAAGAAGCGGTTGAGGATGTGATACTCAATCGGAATGCCGAGGCGACAGATCGCTTATTAGAACTAGCCCCTAAGTATCAAGGGGATGGTAAAGCGCAAGTTAAAGAAAACCTTGAGTGGCGTGAGTTACCCGTGAATAAGCGTTTAGAGCATGCACTTGTTCGAGGTATCACCGATTATATTGATGAGGATACAGAACTGGCGCGCCAACAAGCGGAAAAGCCTTTGCATGTTATTGAAGGTCCTTTAATGGATGGTATGAACGTGGTGGGTGACTTATTTGGTGAAGGTAAAATGTTCCTTCCTCAGGTGGTTAAATCAGCGCGCGTAATGAAAAAAGCTGTCGCGTATTTAAATCCTTACATTGAAGCTACAAAAGATGTGGGCAGTACGAACGGTAAAATTTTACTGGCAACGGTGAAAGGTGATGTACATGACATAGGTAAGAACATTGTAGGTGTGGTTCTGCAATGTAATAACTTTGAAATTATCGATTTAGGTGTAATGGTGCCTTGCGCCAAAATTCTGCAAGTCGCCAAAGACGAAAATGTCGACATGATTGGCCTGTCTGGCTTGATTACCCCTTCTCTGGACGAAATGGTATATGTAGCGAAGGAAATGCAACGCCTAGGTTTAGATTTGCCGTTACTCATTGGTGGGGCGACTACATCAAAAGCACACACAGCAGTTAAAATTGAACAAAACTATGACCAACCCGTTGTGTATGTGCCCAATGCCAGTAGAGCGGTGGGCGTGTGCCAAAAACTTATTTCCAAGGAGCATCGCCCAGCATACGCCGTACAAATATCTAAAGAATATGATGTTGTACGTGAGCAACATGCTCGTAAAAAACCTCGTAGCCGCCCCGTCAGTCTAGAGAAAGCAAGAGCTAACGCGGCAGACATTGATTGGAGTCAATATACTCCTCCGGTGCCTAAACATTTAGGCGTGCAAACGGTTTCAGTCGATCTGGCTGATCTGCGCGCGTACATAGACTGGACGCCGTTTTTCTTAACTTGGTCGTTGGCGGGTAAATATCCGCGTATCTTGCAAGATGAGGTCGTAGGTAAAGAAGCGCAATCGGTATTCGATGATGCTATGGCTTTATTAGACGATTTATGTGCCAATAAAAAACTGCAGGCGAAGGGCGTTGTGGGTATTTTCCCGGCTAATCGGGTTGATGATGATATTGAAGTTTACACTGATGAGCAACGAACCGAGGTGCGAGAGGTGTGTCATCACTTGCGTCAACAAACCGAGAAGGCAAAAGGTTTTAACAATTGTTTAAGTGACTTTATTGCACCAAAATCTTCTCATAAAGCTGACTACTTGGGCGCATTCGCGGTGACCGCTGGTATTGGCGAAGATGAGCTCGCCAACGCGTACATTGCAGATGGCGATGATTATAATGGTATTATGGTCAAAGCATTGGCTGATCGTCTTGCTGAAGGTTTTGCCGAGTACTTACATGAGAAAGTGCGTAAAGACATTTGGGGATTCGCACCCAATGAATCGCTCAGTAACGAAGAATTAATTCGTGAGAAATATCAAGGTATCAGACCTGCTCCCGGTTATGCTGCTTGCCCTGAGCATACCGAGAAACAAGCTATATGGAACTTACTCGATGCGGAACAAAATACCGGTATGAAATTGACCGAAAGCTATGCCATGTGGCCAGGCGCTGCAGTGTCAGGTTGGTATTTTTCTCATCCAGAATCGCGTTATTTTGCCGTCGCTCAAATTCAAAAAGATCAAATGCTTGATTATGCTAAACGTAAAAATTGGTCTGAGTTAGAAGCTGAGAAATGGCTTGGGCCAAATCTTAATAACTAGTATTGCTCTTGGGGCATCGCGAAAAATATAAATAAAGAGCAAGCTTAGCCACACAGAGTGAAAGCAGAAATGACCATGAGTGACAAACGTTTTAGCCCATCATGCGAAAATAATCGAGTGCCTATTTTAGCGGTATTAAAAGAGGCACTGACTGATCGTACCCATTTGCTCGAAATTGGCTCTGGTACTGGGCAACATGCTGCTTATTTTGCGCCTGAATTAGTCAATTTACATTGGCAAACGAGCGATCTGACGGTCAATCACCTCAGTATTCAGGCGTGGCTTGCGGATACAAAGGCAACCAATATTCGGCAACCATTGGCGTTTCAAATTGGTTTGGACGACTGGCCGGGGCAGGGCATAGATAGTGTCTATACGGCTAATACCACCCATATTATGCAACCTCATGAAGCCGAAATTATGATGCAACTAGTGGCGAAAAATTTACCTTCAGGCGGCGTGTTTTGTCAGTATGGTCCTTTTACTGTCGATAATGCATTTACTAGCGAAAGTAACTTGGCATTTAACCAGCATTTATTGAATGAAGGGTGCGGTGGTATTCGCGACATTGATGAATTAACAGGTTGGGCCAAGGGACTTTCTCTTACTGAAATGCGCCCGATGCCAGCCAATAATTTTATGTTGATTTGGCGTAAACCATAACCCTAAATACCGCTGTACACAGCACCCTATCTTACAGATAAAACGGCTAACGTTAACACCATAAAATAACGCTCTACTCTTGTGGTGTTACTTTAAACGGTAACAGTTCAGATGCATTCGTTTTATAAGATTGTATATTAATATCTTCTTGGTGCAGAAAACGTCGAACCCCATCATGAAAAGCAGGTTCTGCTAACCAATGATTTGAATAGCAATAGACGGGTTCAAAACCACGCAATATTTTGTGTTCGCCTTGGGTACCGGGATTAAAAGTACTGATATTGTGCTCTATGCAAAACTCGATACCCTGATAATAACAACATTCATAATGTAGATTGCTTATGTCTTCCAGCGCCCCCCAATAACGACCATAAAGTTGTTTATCGTCGAACATATAAAATGCGCTCGCTAAGGGAATACCATCACGTGAGGCGATAACAAGTAATATATTGCGATCCATTGAATGATAAATTCGGGTAAAAAAATCTCGATTTAGATACCCCTTGTGCCCACTGCGTTTTAAATACGTTTGCTGATAGCACTGATAAAAAAAGTCCATATGTTCAGCTGTGATTTTTTCACCGTAAATCCGCTCAACTTTTACGCCTTGTTCGTATACTTTACGTCTTTCATTACGAATCGTTTTACGGCGTCTTGATGTGAGGGTCGCGCAAAAGGCATCGTAATCTTGGTAATCACGATTAAACCATTGAAATTGAACCGCTCGTCGCATCAAATGCTGTTGTTGGTTTAATGCGGTACTGAGTGATTCTGGTACAAATAACCAATGCATAGAAGACAGTCCGTTTTGCTTGGCATGCTGTTGAATAGCTTTACACAGTTGCGGAATCAATTGTGCTTGGTCGACGTCTTCTTTTAACATTAAGCGCGTCCCTGGAACTGGTGTAAAGGGTATGGCGCAAACCAATTTAGGGTAGTAATTTAAACCATGTTCGCTATAAGAGTTGGCCCACGCGAAATCAAATACATATTCGCCATAACTATGATTTTTAATATACAAAGGTAGAATGCCTACCAGGGTATCGTTCTGATAAATTGTGAGGTGCTGAGGATGCCAACCTGTTTGTGGTTCAACCGAATGTGAGCGTTCGAGTGCCTGAATAAAGGCGTATTGATGAAACGGATCGCATCGATACGCCAGCGCATGCCAACTCTCTCTGTCGATTTGCTCTATGGCGCTTAGAAACTTAAAATTAAATATTTGGCGCATAACACTCTACAGGACCCTTTGATTGGGAGATTATATTACCTGATATGACAGATAACGATAGTAAGAACATTAAATATAGTATTACCAAATATTTATCCATGCGCGAGCATGGCTACCATGAATTATTAAAAAAGTTATTAGCAAAGGGGTACGACAAAGCGCTTTGCGAAGAACGTATTAAACAGTTTAGTGAAGCTGATATTCAAAGTGACTTACGTTTCGCTGAAATGATCGTTCGCAGTCGAGTGGCAAAAGGAGTAGGTGAGAAACGTATTCGCAATGAGTTGATTCAACAAGAAGTGGCTGGAGAATTGATAGAACAGGCTATTGTCGAACAAGAAATCGATTGGGATGCATTGTTATTGCAAGTCGCCTTGAAAAAATTTGGCCGTAAACCTGCAAAGGATTGGCAAGAGCAGCAAAAACGTAATCGATTTTTGTTGTATCGAGGGTTTAGTCACGAGCAAATTAATGCGTTGCAAAGCCAGTCCTAAGTGCAGTGAAGTCCTTAACAAGTCGGCAGAAAACATGCTATCGTTGCTGACTAATTAATAGTTAGAAATGGCTATTTGAGGCCATTTTTACCCTCAAATCAATAAATGTTGTTTCAGGATCATCAATGAGTAAGAGCACAGCGCAAATTCGGCAAACCTTTTTAAACTTTTTTGCGGATAAAGGGCATCAAAAAGTTTCTAGTTCGTCTCTGGTTCCAAGTGACGATCCAACCCTGTTATTCACCAACGCAGGGATGAACCAATTTAAAGACGTTTTCCTCGGCACCGAACAACGAAAATACACGCGGGCAGTTTCTTCTCAGCGTTGTGTTCGAGCGGGTGGTAAACACAACGATTTAGAAAACGTTGGCTATACAGCGCGTCATCACACTTTTTTTGAAATGCTCGGTAACTTTAGTTTCGGGGATTATTTCAAAAAAGAAGCTATCGGCTACGCATGGGCGTTTTTGACTGAAGAATTAAAGTTACCCAAAGATAAATTGTTGGTGACCATTTACTCTGAAGACGATGAAGCATTTGATATTTGGCATAATGATATTGGCATTTCCAAAGATAAGATTATCCGTATTGCCACGTCTGACAATTTTTGGTCGATGGGTGACACAGGCCCTTGTGGTCCATGTTCTGAGATTTTTTACGATCACGGTGAACATATTTGGGGCGGCCCTCCAGGTTCACCCGAAGAAGACGGTGATCGCTTTATCGAAATATGGAATTTAGTTTTCATGCAGTTCAATCGTCAGGCTAATGGTGATATGCAGCCGTTACCCAAACCGTCTATAGACACGGGCATGGGACTTGAGCGTATATCGGCTATTTTGCAGAATGTGCATAGCAACTATGAGATTGATATCTTTCAAAATTTGATTAAGGCCACTGCAGATTTAGTCGGAACAACAAGTCTTGAAGATAAGTCTTTACGTGTAGTTGCTGACCATATTCGCTCTTGTAGCTTTTTAATTTCTGATGGCGTCATGCCATCAAATGAAGGTCGTGGTTACGTATTGCGCCGTATTATTCGTCGTGCGGTTCGTCATGGAAACAAACTCGGGGCGCAAGGTGTATTCTTTTACAAATTAGTCGCCGCCTTAGCCGAACAGATGGGTGACGCTTATCCTGAGTTGAATGACCAACGAGCTTCTATAGAAAAAGTGCTACGCATCGAAGAAGAACAATTCTCGCGTACTCTAGAGCGCGGCATGCTTATTCTAAATGATGCCCTAGCAGAGCTCGATGGTAACGTTGTGCCAGGTGAAGTGGTGTTTAAACTTTATGATACATATGGTTTCCCAGCGGATTTGACCAATGATGTCGCCCGCGAAAAGGGTCTGAAAATTGACGAGGAAGGCTTCGAAAAAGCAATGGCTCAGCAGCGAAAACGCGCTCAAAAAGCCAGTCAGTTTGATGTGGATTACAATGAACAATTACGCAGCGACCAAGAATCTATATTTGTCGGCTACGAGCATGAAGATAATACGGCGCTAGTACGAGAAATATTCTTTCAAGGTGAGTCTGTTAATGAGCTAGCGCCAGATGCAATTGGCACCATTATTCTCGATGAAACCTCATTTTATGCTGAGTCAGGTGGTCAAGCTGGTGATACCGGCGTGCTAGCCACTGATAAGGGCGGATTTAACGTAACCGATACGGTGAAGCTCGGTAAGGCGATTGCTCACAAAGGCGTGGCAACCAGTAGCATACGCGTTGGAGATAGAGTCGAAGCTAAAGTCGATTGTGCCAGACGTCAGGCAATTAAACTCAATCACAGTGCTACGCATTTGATGCATGCTGCGCTGAAATCTATATTGGGTGATCATGTTAACCAGAAAGGTTCTTTGGTACAGCCCGAGCGCCTACGATTTGATTTCTCTCATTTTGAAGCCCTCACGAAGAAACAAATCCTAGCAACCGAAACGATGGTTAACGAACAAATTCTTGCTAACCATGTATTGCAAACGCGTCTTATGGGGTTAGAGCAAGCAAAAGAGGCCGGTGCAATGGCTTTGTTTGGTGAAAAGTATGATGACGACGTGCGAGTCGTGTCCATGGGCGAATTTTCAATGGAGTTGTGTGGCGGTACGCATGTTGCGCGTACAGGTGACATTGGCCTTTTCAAGATTATTTCAGAAAGTGGTATCGCTTCGGGCGTTAGACGTATCGAAGCTGTTACTGGGTTACTGGCTTTGCAACATGTACAACAACAAGCTAGCGAACTAAGCTCCCTCAGTGGTGTCTTAAAAACCGACGTGAGTAACGTGGGTGAACGAGTAACGCAACTTATCGAGCAAACAAAGACACTTGAAAAAGAAGTGACTCGTCTTAAACAAGAAATTGCTAATAGTGCTGGAAATGATCTTTTATCTCAGGTTAACGAAATAAAAGGGACAAAAGTCTTGTCTTATCATGTACAAGGCATTGAAAGTGGCGCATTACGCTCCATGATAGATGATCTGAAAAACCAAATCGGTAGCGGCATCATTTTATTAGGTGTTGCCAATAACGATAAGGTGAGTCTAATTGCAGGTGTGACTAAAGACTTAACTCAAAAGGTGAAAGCTGGTGAGTTGGTTAATTTTGTTGCTCAGCAAGTAGGTGGAAAAGGTGGCGGACGTCCTGATATGGCCCAAGCTGGTGGCTCTCAACCTGAGAATTTAGACCGAGCAATTGCTTCTGTTGAAGGTTGGTTGCAAGACAGACTATAAACGTACTATCGACTAATTTTTGAGGTGACAACAAGAATAAGGAAAAGTCGGGTGTGTAATTCTTTGGTTATTTCAAAGAGATACGCTAGTTTTAAATTAGGGATTATTTTTTTGTAAACGGATAAGGAGCTTAGAATGCTAATTTTGACCCGTCGTGTTGGTGAAACCTTAATGGTCGGTGACGAAGTCACGGTAACGGTATTAGGTGTTAAAGGTAATCAGGTAAGAATTGGTGTGAATGCACCAAAAGAAGTATCTGTTCACCGAGAAGAGATTTACATGCGAATCCAAGCTGAGAAAAATGGTCAGCTGGCCGATCATGAACAAGCAACATCAGATGAAGATAATTGACTTTATCGCTCACTGAAAAAAAAAGCTGGTTTATCCAGCTTTTTTTATGCAATCAATTTACCTTTATCTATAATAAATTGCCTGCTAGTTCGTTGGATTTTTGCTCGTTAAAGACGTTTTTTGTACGAACGGCTCAAAATACCAGCAAGTAGATTAAATCTTTATAAAAAGTGTTTGACTTACTCCTGTGGCTCGGTAAACTTCGGCTCCAGATTTAGGAGAGACACCAAACGGTGAAAGGCACTTCCCAAGCTAAGGAAGTTAGGTAAATTAGGCCTTTGTTAGATAGATATGCTTTGGCATAATCACTAACTCAAATAAATCGGTAGCAACAATTTGACGGTTTTCCGGAGAGGTGGGTGAGTGGCTGAAACCAGTTCCCTGCTAAGGAACCATACGTATTACTCGTATCGAGGGTTCGAATCCCTCCCTCTCCGCCATAACATAAACGGTAATCAGTAGATTATTAAGAAGCTTAGACTAAAGGACATAAGCTTAGGTAAAACAAGGTAGAGTGCCTAGTATGTTTTACCAGATAACAATTTTGCGCATGTAGCTCAGCTGGATAGAGTTCCTGGCTACGAACCAGGCGGTCGGAGGTTCGAATCCTTCCATGCGCACCATATTAAAAAACCCACTATTTAGTGGGTTTTTTTTTATCTGTTGTAAAATATCAATGCCGTATAAGAACCAAGCGCTCCCAGCAACTAACTATTTAAGCTATTGCTTCGGTATTTTCAGTTAGCCATTTAGGGTAATCCAACATATAAATTTGCCAATGGCCCTGTTCTTGAACCGATGGCTCTGTTCTTGAATCTGTTCTTGAATTAGTTATGTTATATAACAGACACCTATATATTATCTATTTGGTTAAGATTGAACTGAATATTCAATATTGACGGCTATTTATTGGGTAATAATGCAAGAAAAGTGAATTATTTCTTATTTTTTATTCTTTTTTGGTTCCCCTGAAAAGTTGTTTTCTGCCATCTCTCATGGTACTTATCGGGTCGTTTTGTCAGTTATCGGAGAAATACTAACTATGCAACCTGATGTTATGTCGTTATTACTTGAGGCTGGGATGCTCCTTTTAGTGGGTATGTCCGTTGTTTTTCTCTTTTTGACGTTACTGATTGGAGCGGTCAACATTATTGCTTGGGGGTCGGCTAAGTTTCCTGAAGAAGTTCCTAAGTCGCTCAATAAGGCCCGCAGCAGTAGTAGTCCAGCGCCCAATCAGTCAGGTGTGTCAGCGCCAGTTGTTGCAGCAATATCTGCGGCTGTCGAACAGTACCGCCGCCAACACTAAATTTTACTCATTGTTAATTAGGAACCCAAGATGTCAAAACCTCTAGCCATCACGGATGTTGTGCTGCGTGACGCACACCAATCATTACTCGCTACACGCATGCGTATCGAAGATATGTTGCCCATTGCAGCGAAACTTGATCAAGTTGGATACTGGTCATTAGAAACCTGGGGCGGCGCGACATTTGATTCGTGCATCCGTTATCTTGGGGAAGATCCATGGGAACGCATTCGGCTGCTAAAGCAAGCCATGCCTAAGACTAAGCAACAAATGTTACTACGAGGACAGAACTTGCTGGGCTATCGTCACTATGCAGATGACGTTGTAGAAAAGTTTGTGGAACGGGCTCACACTAGCGGCGTCGATGTATTTAGAATTTTTGACGCGATGAATGATATTCGTAATCTAAAAACAGCGGTCGGTGCGGCGATTAAAGTTGGTGCCCACGCCCAAGGGACGATTTCCTATACAGTCAGTCCGGTTCATTCCTTGGAGCTGTGGTTGGACATGGCTAAACAGCTCGAAGATCTGGGTGTTCATTCCATCTGCATTAAGGATATGGCGGGATTACTTAAGCCGTACGTCTGTGAAGAGCTCATAACTCGCCTCAAGGAGACTGTGAGCGTGCCAATTGCTATGCAGTGTCACGCAACCACAGGGTTGAGCACTGCGACATACCAGAAGGCGATTGACGCTGGAATTGACATTCTTGATACCTCTATATCTTCTATGAGTATGACCTATGGTCACACTGCAACGGAGACCATCGTCTCGATCGTCGAAAATACGCCTCGTGACACAGGACTAGATTTGCCTTTATTGGCTGAAATAGCAGCTTATTTCCGGGATGTTCGGAAAAAATATGCCAAATTTGAAGGAAGCCTAAAAGGAGTGGACGCGCGTATTTTAATCGCACAAGTACCGGGTGGCATGCTAACGAATATGGAATCTCAACTGGTAGAGCAAGGTGCTCAAGATAAGCTCGACGAAGTGCTTAAAGAGATCCCTCGTGTGCGTGAAGATCTCGGTTTTATACCTCTGGTGACGCCTACCTCTCAAATTGTCGGTACTCAGTCTGTTTTAAACGTGTTGACCGGCGAGCGTTACAAAAGTATTACCAAAGAAACCGCTGGTGTGTTGAAAGGCGAATACGGTGCCACTGCTGCGCCGGTAAATAAAGAGCTACAAGCAAGGGTGCTCAATGGCAAAGAACCCATTACTTGTCGACCTGCTGATTTACTTGAAGATGAATTGCCACTATTGGAGCAAGAACTATTAGCCAAGGCAAAAGAACAAGGTATTACCTTGGCAGAACAGGCTATTGATGATGTTTTAACTTATGCATTATTTCCACAGATAGGGCTTAAATTCTTAAAAAATCGTAATAACCCTGAGGCATTTGAGCCAGCACCCAGTGCCGACGTTATAAGCTCAGCACCGGTTGTATCAACTTCGCCCGCTAAGGCTGTAGAGTCATATTCAGTTCGTGTCGATGGCAAAGTTTACGCGGTAGAAGTAGGTCAGGGTGGTCAGTTAACTGATATTCAACCGATCGGTGCTGCTGCGCCACTAAGCACAGCTGCGCCCATTTTACCTGCGGGCCAAGGCGAAGAAGTGTCAGCGCCACTAGCGGGAAATATATTTAAGATTTTAGTGCGCTCTGGTGATGTGATCAGCGAAGGTGACGTTATCGTGATCATGGAAGCCATGAAAATGGAAACTGAAATCCGCTCAACTGCTTCCGGTACTATCAGTGATATATTGGTCAAAGAAGGCGATGCTGTGCAATCAGGCCAAACTATGCTGGTTTTGGGTTAAAAGGACGTATTAATGGATAAATTAACCTTACTTTGGCAAAGCACTTCACTGGCCCATTTTGAGATTGGTCAGGTAGTTATGATGGCTGTAGGGTGCTTACTACTGTTTTTAGCGATCGTTAAAAAGTTTGAGCCATTGTTGTTGTTACCAATTGGTTTTGGTGCCATTTTAACCAATATCCCGTTAGCAGGGTTTAGCGACCCTGGTGGTCTGCTTTATTACATTTACCATGTTGGAATTGAAACAGGCGTATTTCCTTTGCTTATCTTTATGGGCGTCGGGGCAATGACTGACTTTAGCGCCTTGATCGCCAATCCAAGAATGTTATTGCTTGGCGCTGCGGCTCAGTTTGGTATTTTTGGTACATTGTTTGGAGCCATTGCGCTGAACTTGGTGCCTGGTTTTGAGTTTACTCTAAAGGATGCATCAGCTATTGCCATAATAGGCGGAGCTGACGGGCCTACGGCAATCTTTCTTGCGTCGAAGCTTGCGCCTGAGTTACTAGGTGCTATTGCGGTAGCGGCATATTCTTACATGGCACTAGTGCCTATCATTCAACCGCCCATCATGCGGCTGTTAACCACAGAAGATGAAAGAAACATCAAAATGGCGCAGCTTAGAGTGGTTTCTAAACGTGAGAAAATCATTTTCCCGTTGGCTGTGTTGTTAATGACAATTCTCTTTTTGCCCTCAGCAACGCCTTTGATCGGTATGTTTTGTCTTGGTAATTTGATGAAAGAATCAGGTGTAGTTGATCGTTTAAGCAATACTGCACAAAATGAACTTATTAATATTGTTACGATTTTTCTAGGCTTAGCAGTGGGCTCGAAATTATCTGCTGATAAATTTTTAACGTTGGAAACCCTTGGTATTTTAGGTTTAGGCGCGATTGCGTTTTCAATCGGAACCGCGGCAGGCATATTAATGGCTAAGGCCTTGGGTAAATTTTCCAGTGAGAAAATTAATCCCCTAATTGGTGCTGCAGGTGTTTCTGCTGTGCCAATGGCAGCGCGGGTGGTCAATAAAGTAGGGTTAGAAACCAACCCTCATAACTTCCTGTTGATGCATGCCATGGGCCCTAATGTTGCAGGTGTATTGGGTTCAGCTGTGGCAGCGGGTATTTTACTAGCGTTAGTGGGGTAAGTCGTATTTATCGTCTCATTTAACTGATTAGAAGCGCCCGCTACAAATCAGTTAAATGAGAATGGAAAACGTTGGTAATGATTTAATCACGATGTAATCAATATTACACGCAATGCAGCATGAGTTTTAAAGCCTAGTCTTGCCCATTAATTAAAGCTTGGTGAGCGTGAACGAGTCTTTTTGTATATTCATCCTTTGGCCAATGAAAAATCACGTCTGTTTTACCTGACTCTACAACCTTGCCGTGCTTCATTACCAATATCTTGTCGCTAATGTGGCGCACTATTCCCAAGTTATGCGAGATAAAGATAAAGCCCAGACCAAGCTCTCTTTGAAGTTCCATCAATAGATTAACTGTTTGCGAGCGTACCGATGGATCCAATGCGGCAAAAGGCTCGTCGGCAACAATAACTTGTGGGTTCAGTATTATCGCTCGGGCAAGGGCTACCCGCTGTTTTTGGCCGTCAGAAAGCATATGACGGTAAAAAAAACGATGTTCAGGTAGCAAGCCAACAAGTCTAAGGGTCTGCTCTACTTTTATGATCCGAGCTCGCGCATCAAGGTCGGTATTGAGCTTAAGTGGCTCTTCCAATATAGACCCTAAGGTTATGCCTGGATTCAGTGACTCATTACTATTTTGAAATACCATGCGGATATTGAGCACGCGGTGTTTATTGTCGTACTGCTCTAGTTTACGTTCATTAAGATATATGGAGCCGCTATCGGGTCGCTCTAAGCCAACAAGCAGCTTTGCAAGTAAAGATTTACCCGAGCCATTTGCGCCAACGATGGCTAACGTTTCACCGGCCTGAATACTGAAATTAACCGGGCCTAACGTGAACCTTTTGCCCTTATGCTGCCAACGTTTACCGTGACAGTTTTCGAATGTTAGGTTTTCAACGGAGAGTAAATCGTTCACTTTTGATCTCGGTGTAATGGAAAATGACAACTATAAGTATGTTCATGAATACGACGAACTTCTGGCACCTTTACACATTCTCGGCGGGCCCTAGGACATCGAGGTCCCAATCTACAGCCGATAGGTAAATGTTGAAATGTGGGTATCGTGCCGCCCAATGAACTTAACGGTGATTTAGGCGGTAAATCAGTGCGAAAGCTTGGGGCGCTTTCCAGTAATGCTTTGGTATAGGGATGCAACGCGCGTCGGCGTAGTTGGTTCATACGGCCACTTTCAACGGTTTGACCACAGTACAATACGGTCATATGGTCCGCCATACTGGAAATAGCCAATAAGTCATGACTTACAAAAAGTATACTGAGTTTTCGAACTTGATTGACTCGCGTCAATAATTTCAATATCTGACTCTTATCAGTGATTTCCATGCCCCGAGTCGGATCGTCTGCAATAATCAATTTAGGTTGTGAGGCTAGCGCCATAGCAATCATAAACTTTTGACAAATATCATTAGGGATTTGATGCGGTAGACTACGCATATAAGCTTCATGGTGTTTTATACCGACCCGATGAAGCAATTCAGATGCGTACTTCTTACGCTGTTTGGCGCGGTTCCAAAACATACCTTTTTCTAGGTTGGTGGCCAAAATAACTTCTTTTAGCTGGTTACCTAACGTCACTATAGGATCGAGCGAACTTTTTGGGTTCTGGAATATGACCGAGATATCTGAACGAATAATTTTACGTCTTTCACGAACTGACATCTTGAGTAAATCTTGTCCGCGCCAAGTCATACGATCTGCGGTGATCCGCCAGCGGTCTGAAATAGCCCCTACGATGGCTTTGACGATTATACTCTTACCTGAACCTGACTCACCCACAAGCGCATGAATTTGTCCTTCAGTGATAACAAGATTTATTTTGTCTAACGCTTTGATCCAACCGCTTTGCGATTCGATTTCTAATGTCAGGTTTTTGATGTCGAGCAAAATCATTAACGTAGCAACCTGTAACGTAAGGCGGAGCGCAAACCATCACCGACTAAATTAATTGACACCATCATTAAAAATATAGCCGCACCTGGCAGGGCGATATTCCACGGTGTTACATAAGCAGCAGACAAACCTTCAGATAATAACGCCCCTAGTTCTGGGGAGGGTGCCTGTGCACCTAAGTTTAGGAAACCCAAGGCACTGATATCAAGAATGGCCACAGACAGTGCGAGCGTGACTTGTACTACAAGCATTTCAGCCATATTAGGCAGAATGGAATTGAAAAAGATATGCACTTTACCTGCACCGTCTAATTGAGCGGCTAGTACATATTCCTTTTTCATTTTTTGCCGCACGATATCCCGCGTTTGATGGATAAATTGTGGAATTAGCGCAAGCGAGATAGCCCACATACTGTTAACCAGACCAGTACCAACAATCGCGATAATAATAATCGCGATAAGTAGAGTAGGGATGGCCATGATGGAATCTAATAAATGATTCACCATACTGGAGCGAAAACCCTTACTCATGCCAGCCATTGCACCGAGTGCTACCCCAATCAACATCGATACAACAACCAGCAACAAGCTGATCCCAAAAGTCATTCTGCAGCCATAGATAATGCGCGATAGCATATCGCGGCCTAAACCGTCGGTTCCAAATAAATGGCTTATATCACCGTTGTTGTCCCACGCAGGGGGAACTAACAGAAAGTCGATATGTTGCTGAAGCGGATCAAATGGCGCTAAAAAGGGGCCAAATATCATGATGAATATAAAAAAGATAACGCAATATAGACTCACTACAGCGGCATGATTTTCTTTAAATTCCTTCCACGTATTTTGTATAGGAGAAGGGTAAAACTCTTCTTGGTATAAATTAAGACGTGGCATCTTCAGGCCTTCTGCGAGCTGGGTCGAAAATTTGAATCACCATATCGCTAGTGATGGTAAATGTTAGAACGAGTGCGGAAACCGCTAACATCCCTGCTCGGATTGCGGGAAAGTCTCGCTGATAAATCGCTTGAATTAACCCATTGCCAATCCCCGGCCAGGAAAATATAGTTTCGACAATCATGGCGTTAGTCAGCAATGTTGTAAACTGCATAACCAGTAGCGGTAAAATGGGTATTAACGCATTCTTTATACCATGACGAACAAACACCTGTCTGGGGCTCAAGCCTCGCGCATAAGCAGCTTGAATATACTCGCTGTTCATTACTTCTATTACAGAGCGACGTGTAATACGCAGCACAATGGTAGAGGTAACAATAGCAATAGACACACTGGGCAGCACTAAATGACGCAGTGCATCTTGAAATGCAAATTCTTTGTCTGGCACGTCACTTAGTAAAATATCAATTAAGATAAATCCTGTGTCGTACGGTATATCATAAAGAAGGCTAATTCTGCCAGAAAGTGGGAACCAACCTAGCTGGACTGAGAAGACTAAAATTGCAATTAATGCCGCCCAAAAAACGGGAATTGAATAACCAATCACACTGGCCGACAGCAGTGAATAATCAATAAATTTATGATGGCGCAAACCGGAAAGAAAGCCCAGCGGCAAACCAATAACAAAGGAGATGACGAGCGCGTAGGCACTGAGTTCAACGCTGGCAGCAAGAGAGCGGCTAATTTCTTCAGCAAGGGGCAACCCTGAACTAAAACTCAATCCCCAATTACCGCTAAAAAGGTTATTTATATAATGCCAATATTGACTAAAAAGTGAATCATTCATTGCATACTGCTGAGCTAATAATGCATAGGTTTGCTCTGAACTACCACGGATACCGGTTAGATTAACCAATGGATCTCCTGGGAAGAGATAAGCCAAAGAAAATGAGAAAAAGCTCAATATGAACAAAGTTAATATGAGTAAGCTGATGTGGCGTAACATAATTTTTAGCACTATGGCTTACTCACATTTCTAAATTGAATACCGCCATAAGGATTTATCTCAATACCTGTAACATCGTCTCGATAAGCCTGATAACGAAACGCATGTGCAATTGGCATAAGCGGCATTTCTTGGCTAATAAGTTCAATTGCTTTACTGTAAAAGTAAGCGCGATCTTCTTGGTCGGTATAGGTTAACGCTTTGTCTATTAGAGTATCATACTCCTTAGAACACCACCGGGCACGGTTTGTACCCGAATCGATAGCAGCGCAAGTTAACAGTGGTCGGAAAAAGTTGTCAGGATCACCATTGTCAGCTGACCAACCAATCAACACTGAATCATGTGATCCTTGATTTAACCGCGCTCTAAAAGTAGACCATTCGTAACTAATAATGTTTGCATCGATACCTACATCCCTTAAATAACGTTGCATTAGCTCGGCCATTTTCATTGCATTAGGGTTATATGCTCGCTCAACGGGCATCGCCCAAATGGTCATGCTGAATCCTTCCTCAACACCGTTTTCACGCAACAGTCTAGTCGCTTCAATGGGATTAAAACTTGTGTTTCTTGAGTCAGGTTGAAACGCCCATGATGAAGGGGGAATAATAGAAGCAGCAGGAATGGCACTACCGAAATAGATCGCTTCAAGTATTGCGTTTTTATCAATAGCCAATGCTAGCGCGCGACGTACTTGGGGATTGTCAAACGGTGGTTTCGAGGTATTGAACGCCCAAAATCCAACGTTCAAGCCTGGTTTTTCGTCTAGTATCAGCTCTTTACGTTTGCGAATAACGTCTAGCTGACTATGAGTAGGAAACGCCATCGCATCGCATTCACCGGTCATTAGCTTAGCAAGACGCAATGAACTTGATGGCGTGATATCGAAAATAAGTTGCTCAGTGGTACTGCGCTCCCGCCAATACTCTGTGTGTGCGTCAAAGCGAACAAACCTGTCTTGTCGAAAGCTATTAAATTTAAATGGACCCGTTCCGATAGGTTGAGTGTCAATAAGCTCAGGCGTGCCCACTGCTTGAAGCTGCTTAGCATATTCCGCAGATAAAATAATTGAAAAGTCGGTGGCTAAGTTGGCTAAGAAAGAACTTTCAGGCCTGACTAAAGTCACCTTAACTCGATAACGATTGATGCGCTCAATGTTCCCTATTAGATCGTCCAAGCCTACGCTATTGATATAGGGGTAACGTCCGCCAGATACCTCGTGATAGGGGTGATTTTCATCGCGCCAGCGGTTGAAACTGAAAACAACGTCATCCGCATCAAATGAGCGTGATGGCGTGAAATAAGCAGTACTGTGAAAGGCGATATCTTTACGAAGTTGGAACGTGTAGGTCAAGCCATCTGAACTGGTAGACCAGCTACTGGCTAACCCTGGTACTATTTCCCCCGTGATTAAATCAAAATCCAGTAAACGGTCATAAATTTGATGGGAGGAGACGTCAACCGTGGTGCCCGATGTGTCGAGTTGCGGATTGAAGCTGGCAGGGTTACCTTCTGAGCAGTATATAATACCATTTGGCTGCTGATGTTCGGTATTTTGGGGACTACAACCCAGCACGCTTAATATTCCGCCTGAGACTAAACATACAGAAATGAAGCGAGAGAGATATTGCCGACGTACATTCATAGTGGTTATTCTCTGTCTTCTAGCGGGGTGTCGAGTAGATTATATTTCTTCAAGTAACCACGTAATTGGTGATAGGTAAGTGACAGTCTATCCGCTGTTTTCTTTTGGTTATATTGGCTCTCGGCCAGCGCTTGCTTGATTAAATCAATTTCAAAATTTTGCGATAGTTCCTTTAAATCAACCGGAAATTGAAAGTTATGGTTCGTTTCTGATGTTGCGTCATGTGTATTTTCAGGTAACGAAGACCCTAGAGTTGGCTCAGCGACAGGTAACTCTTGGGGAGATGCTTGAGCTAACTTGATACGATCAGATGTCCGTGTTCGATTAACGGGGCGAAAAGGTGATTCAAAAGGGTCGAGCACAATGTTATGCACTGGAATATCCGGGTTATTAGACCGATATACCGCTCGTTCCACAACATTTTTGAGTTCACGAATATTGCCCGGCCAGTGGTGCTCAAGCAATATCCGTTTTGCTGTTTCAGTAAAGCCACTGAAAAGCTCCATCTCCAACTCTCGGGCCATATTAATAGCGAAATGTTCTGCGAGCATCATAATATCGTCTTTACGCTCACGAAGAGGCGGTAAAGTGATAACGTCAAACGCTAATCGGTCTAATAAATCGGCTCTAAATTCACCGCTTTGGGCTAAAGCTGGTAAGTCTTCATTAGTCGCAGCGACGAGACGAATATCCACTTTCACACTCTTCGAGCCGCCTACACGTTCAAATTCACCATATTCAATTACACGTAATAGTTTTTCTTGAATTAATCCTGATGTATTCGCCAGTTCGTCGAGGAATAAAGTGCCATTATCTGCGGCTTCAAAACGACCTTCGCGACGTTTTGCTGCACCCGTGAATGCACCTGCCTCATAGCCGAATAATTCACTCTCGAGTAAACTTTCGCTTAAGGCCGCGCAATTGAGCTTTGAATAGGTTTGATCCCAGCGTTTTGACAGATAGTGCAATCGGGCAGCCACGCCTTCTTTTCCGGTCCCTCGTTCTCCAATAATTAAAACGGGTTTATTCAGTGGAGCAATTTGCGAGATTTGTTCCAGCACTTCGAGGAAACTATTGGATTGTCCTAACAAATTATCTTGTTGGCGAAAGCGGTTCATCAATATCCTCAAAAAGTGGTGTAATCGACTAACTTGTGGTGTATGTAATTATAATTGTAGATCCCAGTACCCACAGAGTAAATTAATATTTGTTTAAAATCAGATATTTAGTAATTAATCTAAGTTGGCCTGCTAATTGAATACTATTAATCAACACGAGCGTCCTGCATTTGTTTGATGCTCACCATTAGCCGACATTATATAGAGGTAAAGACTATGGGTATATTCTCTCGTTTCACAGACATAGTGAACTCAAATATCAACGCCATTTTGGATAAAGCTGAAGATCCTGAAAAAATGGTACGCCTAATTATTCAAGAGATGGAAGACACCTTAGTTGAGGTTCGCTCAGCGTCAGCGAAAACCATTGCTAATAAAAAAGAAATCACAGCGCAAATTGGTAAGTTGCGTAATGAAGCAAGTGATTGGCAGAGTAAAGCTGAGTTAGCCATTAGTAAAGAACGTGAAGACTTAGCCCGTGCAGCATTGCAAGAAAAGAAAAAATGCGATGAGTACGCGGTATCACTGCAAACTGAATTGAATGCTGTTGATGAGCAAATCAGCAAATTACAAAGTGAAGTGACACAATTACAAGATAAATTAGCCGATGCAAAAGCGCGTCAGAAAACGATTATTATGCGCCAGAAAACAGTGAGTTCACGGCTGGATATTAAGCGCACTTTAAACGATGGAAAAGTGGATGCTGCGATGGGACGTTTTGAGCAATATGAGCGCAAAATAGACGATCTTGAATCTCAAGTTGATGCATACGACCTAGGTAAGAAAACCTTGGCAGATGAGTTTGCTGACTTGGCCGTTGACGATGAAATTGATGATGCATTAGCGGCACTAAAGAAAAAAATGAAAAAGCAGTCTGCAGACGCTAAAAATCAAGACTAATATCGATTAAAGGAGAGAGGTTGTGGAAGATATCATTGGGATAATTATTGCGCCAATCATCATCTTTATGGTGATTGTTGCCCCGATTTGGTTAATTTTGCATTACCGCAGTAAAAAACAGATTAGCCAGGGATTGTCTGACGAGGAATACGCTACATTGCAGGGCTTAGCGGATCAAGCAGACAAAATGGCTGATAGGATACATACGTTAGAGTCTATTTTAGATGCTGAGGCACCCCAGTGGAGAAATAAGGTATGAAAACGCGAGGCGAGTTAACACGAGATCCAGACAAAGGAAAGATTGCAGGAGTATGCGCGGGTGTTGCTGAGTATTTTGGTATCGAGTTATGGCTAGTACGCATTTTAGTGGTGTCAGCTTTTTTCCTAACTGCTGGTACATTTATTGTTGTCAGTTATGTAGCGGCCTGGTTTATTTTAGAAAAAAAATCAACACGCCACGGGCCTTCGCACTTCAGGGGGGGTAGTAACAAACCAGGTGATGCCGCCACAAGTGGTAAGGGCTGGCATAATGCAGATGACGACGAAGATGAGAAAGTTAAAGTGAAGTCAAAGGTCTGGCAATCTGGTGAGCCACCCAAGCAAGCTTTCGCGGATATTAAGCAGCGCTTTGAGAAAAATGAAGTGCGCTTAAGACAGATTGAAACCTATGTTACATCTGCTCAGTACCAGTTAAATCGAGAGATTAATAACTTATAAATTCAGCAGTTACACCTTAAATCGGCCTAAAGACGTTGGTAAAACGGTAGGGCCGATTCATTCCCCCCTTTGAATTCCACATCTGGACTCCATATAAAATATCTAGCAGGCCACAAAATTAGCTGCTGAGTGTTGGACACACGTCAACTAGGAAGTCGCGATGAAAAAATACTTAACTACCAATCATTTTATCGACAAAGTAAAACGAAACGTAAAGGTGACAGGTGCTCGGCTTGCTGATCGGCATCTTAATCTCGCCGTAACAGGTTTGAGTGGCAGCGGAAAAACAGCGTTTATTACTTCTATTATCAACCAACTCCTTGAGGCAAATGATAGCGCTGAGTTACCGTTTTTCTCGGTTGTGCGTGAAGAGCGCCTATACGGAGTAAAGCGCGAAGCACAGCCTAATTTAAGCTTGCGCCGTTTTGAGTACGAACGCGCAATGCAGGCACTTAATGCCAATCCACCCGTTTGGCCCGAATCTACTACGGGCATTAGCCAAGTAAGATTACATATTCGTTATCGTAAAAATCATGGTTTATCACGTTACATTAGTGAAGATGCAAAATTGATTTTGGATATCACCGATTACCCCGGAGAATGGTTGCTGGATTTACCGTTATTAGAAATGGATTATTTACAATGGTCTGAGCATTGCGAGCAAGAAATGCTCTCTAACGAACGACACCCAATTGCCGCTGAATTTCTTACATTGCGAGAAAGCCTAAATTTGAGTGATGTGGGGGACGAGTTGACGCTTAAAAATATAGCCAGCGTATATACCGATTATTTACATAAATGCAGAGCTGCTGGTTTTCAGCTACTGCAACCTGGGCGTTTTATTTTGCCTGGCGAACTGGCTGGAGCGCCAGTGTTAGACTTTTTTCCGCTGTCTGAAGAGCAAATCCAACAACTGGCGAACAGCCATGCTAAAAAGGGCAGTAATAGAGATCTGCTTTTTAAGCGTTACGAGCATTATCAGGAGCAGGTAGTAAAGCCGTTTTATGTTCAACACTTTAAACGATTCGACCGTCAAGTGGTGTTGGTTGACTGCTTATCCGCATTGAATCATGGCAGTGCCCATTTTAACGATTTGCAACGTGCGCTTAACTGGTTACTAACCAGTTTCGAATACGGTAAATCGAATGTGTTATCTCGTTTGTTTTCTCCCAAAATTGATAAGTTAATTTTTGCCGCTAGCAAAGCTGATCACGTTACCCCTGATCAGCAAAGCAACTTAGTTAAATTACTCGATTCCATGTTACATAACGCCCGAAAACAAATGCAATTTGATGGTGTTTCGACAGAATCAACTGCAATTGCTGCCATTCGTGCGTCTCGGGCGGGGAAGGTTGTTCATCAAGGCGAAAATATTCAAATTTTACAAGGAAGCGACCAGGCTGGGGAGCCTATCCGGTTATTTCCTGGGGATGTGCCATCTAAATGTCCAGACAATCAATTCTGGCAAAACCAGGGATTCGATTTTCCTAAATTCGCACCGCCAAACCGAGCCAAAAATCAGGCGCTACCTCATATTCGGATGGATAGAGTTTTGGAATTTATTTTAGGAGATAAAATTCAATGAGCAGTAATCAAGATGATTTGAAAGCCCCAGTCGATAAAGCAATGAGCGAGCCATCGATAAAATCGAAGATTATACTGCCTGCCGAACTGGACCCCAAGCACGCTGAACATATCCGCCAAGCAACCCCATTGGATATGAAAATTGAATGGCAAGCCCTTGACCAAGAAGATGACTATTCAGCGGAAACTGACCGAACTGGTTCAGATACTCATACTTTGAAACGCAAACGTTGGATAGGTAAATTTATCGCATGCTTGAGTGTCGTGGTGTTGGTACTTAGTTTTGTCGAGTTGGGATTGTTTATCCGCGATATGTATCTGCTCGAAGATTGGATAAGCGGTATATGGTTAGGGGTGGGGGTTTCGATACTCGTGCTACTGATTGGCGCAATTTATAGCGAATGGCGAGGCTTACGAAGGCTTAAAAAGCAAAGTGCATCCCGTCAAACGTCCAAGGACTTATATGCTACGCCCGCCATTGGTTTAGCCAAGCAACACTGTTTAGACATTGCCGAAACATTACCGCCTGGATACGAAAATGCGATTGCATTATGGCAACATAGTATTGATGAGCATCACACAGATAAAGAGGTGTTGAGTTTATTTGAGCAACAAGTCATAGCCAAAGTCGACCAAGAGGCCTTAGGTAAAGTGATGCGTAATGCTGGTGCATCAAGCGTTATGATCGCGGTTAGTCCATTTGCATTGCTGGATATGGCTATTGTGCTGTGGCGAAATATTCGCATGATGCAACAAGTCAGTGAAGTCTATGGGGTACATTTAGGTTATTGGGGGCGAGTTGCGTTAATACGTCAGGTTTTTCACAGCATGCTTTATGCGGGGGCGGCTGAAATTATTTCTGACGCTGGAAACTATGCACTTGGCGCCAGCTTAACGGGAAAACTCTCCACCCGAATAGCTCAGGGCATGGGAGCTGGTGTGTTAACCGCACGGATTGGCTTAAACGCCATTCATAGTTGTCGCCCTTTACCTTGGTTATCAGTAAAACGGCCCGGGCTGAATCAACTCAGTAAAAAAATATTGGCCGACTTACATAAGCAGTTGAAATAAAGACAATATTATTTAAAAAACAAAACGATCTCGAGCAACTCGTGTAGTCTAATGTTTACGCATTGTGAAATATTTGTTAATGCCGCGTTGCTTTAGATCTCGCCAGCTTTGGGTAAACTTCGCCCCAAGAATGACTCAAATATGGCAGTTTTGTTATTATGGCTACGCAATCGAAATATACGTCTCATACAGCAGACGAAAAGGGTTTCGTTCATTGGAGCGATACAGAGAATAAAATTTGGCAGCGTTTAATTACTCAACAAGAAACGTTGCTCAAGGGACGTGCGTGTGACGAATTCATTCGTGGATTAGCATTGTTAAATTTACCAAATGATCGCGTACCTCAGCTACATGAAATTAATGCCGTATTAGCTAGTACTACGGGTTGGCAGGTTGTACAAGTGCCTGCACTGATTAATTTCGATTCTTTTTTTAAGTTGTTGGCTAATAAGCAGTTTCCAGTTGCTACTTTTATTAGAAGTAATGAGGATTTTGATTACTTACAAGAGCCAGACGTTTTTCATGAAATATTTGGTCATTGTCCGTTATTAACGGATCCTGCATTTGCTCACTTTACCCATACATATGGAAAACTCGGCTACGCTGCGTCACCTAAAGAGCGGCAATATTTGGCGCGCTTGTACTGGTTTACCGTAGAATTTGGCTTAGTCAAAACAGCAGATGGTTTACGCATTTATGGTGGTGGCATCCTGTCATCGGGAAAAGAGACACGATTCGCACTGGAAAATGACGATGCTATCCGCCGAGATATGAACCTGTTAGATGCAATACGAACGCCTTACCGAATTGATATTATTCAACCTGTTTATTATGTGATTGACTCTATGGCGTCGCTTTTTGATCTGGCGAACTCAAATATTATGCAATGGGTAGAAGAAGGGCAGAAACTCGGATTATCCCCACCTAAATTCGAACAAAAATCTAATTTGGCATGTTAATGAAATTTACATTTAGTAACAATCTGCTGGGAAATAAGTCACCTAAAAGCCCTTTTTCGAGGCTAATTTGATGTGCTGCTCATGCTGACTGTGTAATAATATGTTTACAATAATTTGATGTAAGAGTTTTATGCGCCTGGAAATAAGTTGTCAGGATCGTTTGGGTATCACGCAAGATGTCCTTGACATTTTAGTCAGCCATGAAGTGGATTTACGCGGCATTGAAATCAATGAAATGGGAAAAATATACCTTAGTTTTCCCAATATGGATTTTGAAGATTTTAAACATTTGATGCCAAAAATTAGAAAAATAGAAGGAATTGATGATGTCAAAACGATTCCTTTTATGCCTCTTGAAAGAGAGCAAAATCAACTTCGTGCGTTATTACAAACGTTACCAGATCCCGTTTTTTCGGTTGATACCAAAGGGCGAATTTTACTGGTGAACGATGCGGTGACGACTAGTTTAGAATCTGAGCGCGAAGCGCTAATTGGCGTTGAAATTGATGAACTGGTGAAGGGATTTAATACTTTGCGATGGTTAGAAAGTAAGCAGCGCAGCAACATCACCCAAAAAGTACGCTTTATAGAGCAAAATTATTTAGCGGATATTCTGCCTGTTATGGTTCCTGATTCTGGTGGTGAACCCATCCTAGCTGGTGCGGTTTTCATTCTGAAGTCAGAGCAGCGTCTAGGCCAACAGCTTACGGTATTTCACCAAGCATCTTTAGACAGCTTTATGTCGATTCAAGCGTCGAGCAAAATCATGAAAAAAGTGGTTCGGGAAGCAAAGCGTATGGCAGAGCTTGATGGGCCGATTATGTTATATGGCGAAACGGGCACTGGCAAAGAACTTATCGCCAATGCTTGTCATGAAGCGAGCCGCCGAAAAGATGCTAATTTTTTGGTTTTAAACTGTGCTTCATTACCGGACAACGTAGCTGAAACTGAATTATTTGGTTACGCTGCCGGTGCCTTTGGCCAGACTTCAGGTAAAGAGGGATTATTAGAACTCGCCCAAGGAGGCAGTTTATTCTTAGATGAAGTAGGGGACATGTCACCGCAACTTCAGGCTAAGTTACTCCGTGTATTGCAAGATGGTAAGTTTAGACGCGTTGGCGATACCAAAGAGGTAAAAGTAGATGTACGTTTTATATGTACAACGCAAAAAGATTTAACGCAATTGGTCCAAGAAGGCCGTTTTCGTGAGGACTTATACTACAGGCTAAACGTACTGAGTCTGTGGATACCGCCGTTACGTGATCGAAAAATGGATATTATTCCTCTGGCTGAGATTTTTTTGAAACAACACAGTTTAAAGCTCGGGCGCAAAGTACCTAAGTTAACAAAATCCTGTGTTGATTATATTCAGGCGTACCCGTGGTTTGGCAATGTGCGACAATTAGAGAATGTGCTTTACCGAGCAGTTTCATTACTTGAAGGTAATGAATTGGGTAAAGAGCATATTCAAATACCCTCTAGCGCTAATGAGATGAGTTTCGTCACTGAGAACTTTGAAGGTAGTTTAGATGAAGAAGTTAAACGTTTTGAAAAGAGCATACTGCAACGTCTTTATCCTAGTTATCCTAGCTCTCGCTTATTGGCCAAAAAACTTGGCTTAAGTCATACCGCTATTGCCAATAAATTGCGTGACTATGGGATCAATAAAAAGTCCGTAAAGATTTAACCACACTCCTGTAGCGTAAAGCTGACAATAAAGCGCATGCCCATGGCGCTTTATGCGGCGTGAAATGGGTAAATTGGTAATGTAAACTTTATGTTACTTTTTGCTCGGTTTTTCGTTGTGAGCTATCGCACGCTTAACTCTATCTAACACATGATTTTTGCGGTTTAGTAGTGTTTTAACACAACTAACACCGAGAAAAGCATGTGTTCAGACACCCACTACAATCCATTAAATACTGACGGTTTCGAATTCGTTGAATATACGGCTGCAGACGAAAAAGGCATTAATGATTTGGCCAACTTGTTCACATCGTTAGGCTTTGCGGAAGTAGCAAAACATCGTTCAAAACGTGTGTGGCTATTTAAACAGGGCGATATCAACTTCATCATCAATGCGGAGCCAGCTTCGCAGGCTGAGGAATTTGCTAGGCTGCGTGGCCCCAGTGTATGTGGCATGGCGTTTAGAGTGAAAGATGCAAAAGTGGCTTTGGAACACGCCATGGAAAACGGAGCGAAACCATTTAAAGGTAATCTTGGTGCGATGGAGCTTAATATACCTGCTGTTTTCGGTATCGGCGAAAGCACGCTTTACTTTGTTGACAGATATGGTGATGACTCGATTTATGAGGTCGACTTTCGATTTCACCCAGGCTGGCAGGAAAAAATGCGTCTCTGTGATGCAGGTCTTCAAACTCTTGATCATCTTACTCACAATGTTAAACGAGGCAACATGGCTGTCTGGGCAAACTTTTATGAGCGCTTAGGTAACTTTAGAGAAATTCGTTATTTTGATATTGAAGGTAAGTTAACAGGCTTGGTCAGTAAAGCAATGACGTCACCTTGTGGAAAAATACGTATTCCAATTAATGAGTCCTCTGATGATAAATCACAAATTGAAGAATTTATTCGTGAATACAACGGTGAAGGAATTCAACACATTGCATTATCGACTGAAGATATATACCAAACCGTTAAGACGTTACGTGATATTGGGGTTAAGTTTATGAGCACGCCAGATACCTATTATGCCGGTGTTGATGAACGAGTGTCTGGCCACGGTGAAAACCTAACCGACTTACGGGACTTAGGCATTTTGATTGATGGAGCACCGATGAAGGATGGTATTTTGCTGCAGATTTTCACGGATACGGTCATAGGCCCGGTGTTCTTTGAAATTATTCAACGTAAAGGGAATGAGGGGTTTGGCGAAGGTAACTTCAAAGCTCTTTTTGAGTCAATAGAGCAAGACCAGATACGCCGCGGCGTGATTGACGAAAAGCCAACGACTGAAGTCGGTGCGCGATAGCTGTTTTGCTTTTCTCAGTGTCTAACTGACTCAGTAAGCTGGCACGACAAATTATTTGCTTGGCACTGCTGTTAGTGAAGCAGAAAATACTGCTTCACTAAAGAAAATCTATTGTTGCTTAATAGGCAGTTCAGTTGTGTTTTTTACCTGTTTTAGGGCAAATGTAGAGCTGAGGTGATCCACTAGGGGTAAATGTGTTAATTTTGACTTGAGTAAGTGTTCGTATTCTTCAATGCTTTCTACGATCACTTTCAATAAATAGTCTTTTTCACCGCTAGTAGTATGACACTCGACTATTTCATCAATACTTTGCACCGCTTTCTCGAAGTCATTTAATGACTCCCCATCGTGGTTTTTTAACGTCACGTAAATAAATACAGAGACACCCAAATTAAGTTTCTTGCTATTTAGCAAGGTCACTTTTTGCAAAATAATCCCGTCTGCTTCCATGCGTTTAACACGTCGCCAGCATGGCGTATGGGACAATCCGACTTTTTGGCTTAACTCAGCCATAGATACGGTGGCATCTTTTTGCATTACTCTCAAAATTTCGCGGTCAAACTTGTCCAATTTCATCATTATTTTTCGATTTATAGCGAAGTAAAATTCGCGGCTAGCATGCTGAAAAATATTATCATTTTCAAGCACAGATATTAGGATACATATCCTATATTAACTCTTGGATAATGACTACTGTTGCAGTGTAGTAATTACGTCATAATAACATCGCAAGGCATGTCCTCTTTGATCTGAGCTAATATAAGCTACGCACTAAAAACCTAACGCTGAGAAAAAAATGTCTGTTTTTGACCATATCGAATTTGACGAACATGAACATGTTGCTTTTTGCCACGACAAAGAAACAGGATTGAAGGCGATTATTGCCGTTCACAATAGCTATCTAGGCCCCGCGTTAGGCGGTTGTAGAATGTGGCCTTATGCTAGTTCCGATGAAGCGCTAAATGATGTGCTGAGATTATCAAAAGGTATGACATATAAAGCTGCCATGGCGAATCTTCATCAAGGTGGTGGTAAGGCCGTTATTATTGGGGACCCTAGAGTCCATAAAAGCCCTGAAATGTTGAGAGCGATGGGGCGTTTTGTTGAGAGCTTAAATGGCAAGTACATTAGTGCTGAAGACTCAGGAATGTCCGTGTGCGACTTGCAGCTAATGGCGCAAGAGTCTACTTACATAGCAGGTACAAAAGCGAGCTATCATTTTGCTGGGGAAGAAGCGGACGGAAATCCGTCACCATCGACTGCCTACGGCGTGTTTATAGGTTTGCGGGAATCCGTTAAATATAAATTTGGTACAGACCTTCAAGGTAAAAAAATCGCGATACAAGGGTTAGGACATGTTGGTTATCGTTTAGCAGAGCACTTGCACCGAGAAGGCGCTGAATTATATGTTGCTGATATATATCCCGAAAGCCTTGAGCGTGCGAAAACACAATTAAATGCGACAGTGGTATCTCCTCACGAGATATTGCAATTGGACGTTGATGTCGTGGCTCCGTGTGCAATGGGCGCGACAATTAATCATCAGGCAATAGGTCAATTAAAAGCACAAGTTATAGCCGGTGCTGCGAACAATCAGCTAGCGACAGAGAATCTCGGTGAGTTATTACGTGATAAGGGGATTTTGTACGCGCCAGATTACGTGATTAATGCTGGAGGCATTATTGATATTTATCATCAGCAAATATCGAGTTCAAACGAAGCATTAAAAGCGCATTTAGAGAAAATTGGCCAGACGCTAAATGAAATATATATGCGTGCAGATGAGCAAAATTTAGCCACAAACATCGTAGCTAATTCAATTGCTGAAGAAAAATTTAAAAAATAGTGCGGAAAAAGGTAACTAATCGCGGATGTGGCTTGCATCTGATTTTAGTTTTGTCATAATGCGCCGCCTGAATGATATCGAATAACATCATCATTTAGGCGAGTTTCTATGGTGGTCCTTTGGTCCCTCCGCAATGATACTCTGTGGACTCGGTCAGGCCTGGAAGGGAGCAGCCGCAGCAGACGACTCATGTGCCGGAATGTGGCTGGAGGACCGCCACCCAATTCCCTTTATTTCAATTATTTATTCTCGTTTTTATCTAGAAAGCTGATGGCTTTATTAACGGCATTTTGGGTGTTCATTTCCATTTGCTGACGTTCACTCTGCGCTAAGTAAAATGACATATCAACCTCGTAACGAATGTAACGCGGGGGAAGTTGATTTAGCGCTAAACAACAAAGATCAGCAATGTAATCTTCCTCTTTAGTTAATGGTAGCTTTAACTGTGCAATATGGGCGAGCACCAAATGTTCATAGTAATTATGGATATCATCATCAAGTTTCATTTCATTCTCCATTTTTCTGGTTGGCAACAAACGTAGCATTTAGCGCAGGTTTATACTAAATTTTTGACAAGACCTTCAATGCAAATTCACTCAACGAATTAGGCTACTCAGAAGCAGAGCGTCAGTATGGCTCGGTTGATTTTACGTTTGCAAGAGCCTGGAAAGAGGACTGGTTTTTACAAGGTTCTTAAACTTGGTCTCATAGCTGGGGTAACTCAGAATGTGCCGTACGTTCAGACAATGGACAGGATGATTCTGGTTTAACAACCAACTTTGACCAACCTGGATTAACACAAGGTGCACGTGGTAATTTACCCAATGATCGTCGTCATCAGGTTAAAGTATTTGGTGGTTATGCAGTAACTGAAAATATTTCAGTTGGTGCGAGCTTTAACTGGCAGTCAGGCCGTCCACGCAATGCATTTGGTTATCACCCAACTGATCTTTTTGCGCAAGAATATGGTTCAGAATCCTTCTATCAAAACGGCACGATTGTTCCACGTGGTAGTTTAGATAACCAGCCTAGCTATTGGGCATTGGATTTAAACGCTAAATACAATACTGAAATTAATGGTGCCGCCGTTACATTTGGACTTGATGTATTTAACTTGTTTAATAACGACAGAGTTCGTCAAACTTATGAAATTGCTGACTCAGAAGATTCAGGTGAATTTGAAGGTGTTGGAACTCATCCTGCTGACCCTTACTACGGATTGGCTGACAATCATCAAACACCGAGGTACGTGCGTCTAAGTGCATCAATGCGCTTTTAAGCTTTTAACTTAGTGATTGACTAATAGGCGTTCATATAAATGAGCGCCTTTTTTTTGTCGACGGTAATCTGAAATGGCGATGTTAGCGATTTACAACGCTGGTTTTTTGCATGTTTATTCAAAGGGTAGAGTATCAATATTTCCCCTTACGATGTTGACTCAGCTATGTTTTACAGAAACTGGGTTCGTTATTCTATAACTCCTATTTATCGGTTTCTATAACTGATTGCACGTCTATATCTGTAAATAATTCGTGACTAATTAGCGATGTTTTTTGTTACATTAAATTGAACTTTTAAATATTCTTAAGTTTGATAGGTTGACCAACGTACTATCGTGTGGATATTATGATTAAGAGGTTCACTACCTTTACTTAATAAAAAATCGCATTAGCGAATAAACACTAAACACATATAGTGGTCCAGGGAGACATACATGTTTACAAACTCAAAGTTGACGAAGTCGATTCGTATGGCTATGGCAGTTGGTGCCGTAACAGCCATTTCATCAGGTAATATACACGCTCAAGAAACGGCTAGTACTGCTGACCAAGCTTCAATCGAAAAAATTCAAGTAACTGGTTCGCGGATCCAACGCGCTAACATGGTAAGTGCTAGTCCTGTTACTGAAATTTCAGCTGCTGACATTAAAGTCAGTGGTATTACTCGCGTAGAAGATATCTTAAACGATATGCCAGCAGTTTTTGCTGGACAGACATCAGGTACCGCAAACGGCGCGACAGGTACTGCTACAATCGATTTACGTAATCTTGGTCCTGAGCGTACGCTTGTGCTTCAAAACGGTCGTCGTCTACCATCTGGTTCTCCATCTGCTGGCGGTATCAGTGCCGATGTTAACCAAATTCCAGCTGCGTTGATTGAACGTATTGAAGTGCTGACGGGTGGTTCATCAGCAACTTACGGTTCAGATGCGGTTGCAGGTGTCGTTAACTTTATCCTTAAAGATGACTTCGAAGGTTTCTCCTTTGATTATCAACACAGCTTTTACCAACATGACAATGACAACTCTGGTATTCAAGATCTAGTATCAGGCTCTGGTTTCCCTGTTGCTAGCGGTAATGTCGATGACGGTAATGCTAACGATTTCTCGTTCTTATTTGGTGCTAATACAGCCGATGGCCGAGGAAACGTCACCATGTACGGTACCTTCCGAGATATTCAGGCAGTAGTACAGTCGTCACGTGATTACAGTTCTTGTGCAATAAATGGCTCACCAGATGCGATGGGATGTGGTGGTTCAAGTACGACTCCTCTAGGTCGTTTCACTGACTTCGATACCTTTAACTACCAATTGAGTGGCGAAGAGTTTGTACCTTTTACTGACCTATACAACTATGGTCCTTTAAACTATTTCCAACGCCCAGATGAACGTAAGACATTTGGCGCAATGGGTCATTATGAAGTTAATGAACATGCTGAGGTTTATGCAGAACTAAGTTACATGGATGACCGCAGTGTTGCGCAAATTGCGCCATCAGGTAACTTCTTCAGTACTGACCGTCTGTTTTGTGGTAACCCGTATCTTTCAGACTCTCAGTTTGACCTGACGTGTGGTGCTGCCGGTCTTACCGAATCAGATTATTATGAAGGTTTTTACATCGGTCGTCGAAATGTTGAAGGCGGTCCTCGTCAAGATGACCTTCGTCATACGTCATTACGTGGTGTGTTAGGTGTTCGTGGGATCATTGATGAAAATTGGTCTTATGATGTTTTCGCTAACTACGGAACAGTTTCCTATCTTGAAACTTATCGAAATGAGCTGTCTGTCGATCATATGAAGAAATCGTTGGACGCGCGCCTTGACCCAGATTCGGGTGAAGTAGTGTGTGCATCTGTTCTAGACGGCAGTGATCCAAGCTGTGTTACATGGAACATTTTCAGCGAAGGTGGCGTTACAGACGAAGCTTTGGCTTACCTAATTAAACCTCTTTATTCGCGTGGCGACACAAAATCTACTCAAGTTAGTGGTTATGTAACGGGTGATTTAACTGACTCAGGTGTTGTGGTTCCTGGAACCTCTACTGGTGTTGGCGTAGTAGCCGGTTTCGAATATCGTAAAGAACAACTTATTCTTGAACCAGATTTTGGTTTCACATCTGGTGACGGCGCAGGTCAAGGCGGACCGACTGCAGGTGTTCGCGGTGACTTTAGCGTTAAAGAAATATTCGGTGAATTAAATGTTCCTTTATTAGAAGGAAAAGAGTTTGCTGAAGAATTAACATTAGAGCTTGCATATCGTTATTCTGATTACTCTACAGATAAAACAACGAATACATACAAGTATGCAATGAACTGGGGCATCAATGACCAAGCACGTGTTAGAGCTAGTTTTCAGCGCGCGGTAAGAGCCGGTAACATCCGTGAGTTGTTCCGTCCTTCTTCTCTTGGTTTATTTAACATGGATATTGATCCATGTGGTGTTGGTGGTGACTTCACGTTAGCACAGTGTCTTAATACCGGTTTGACTGAAGCTCAGTACCAAACTAGTGCGCTTGAAAGCCCGGCTGGTCAGTACAACAGTATTACTGGTGGTAATACTGAAGTAAATCCTGAAGAGTCTGACACTTTCTCTTTCGGTGTTGCTTTATCGCCAGACTTCTTACCAGGTTTCACACTTAACGTTGATTACTTCAAAATTGAAGTTAAAGATGCAATTTCATCAATCCCTGAAACAACAATACTTCAGCTATGTGGTGATACAGGTCAATCAGCTTATTGTGACCTTATTAATCGTGGCCCTAACGGTAACTTGTGGGTAGGTACATCTTCTATCACAGCTACCGATTTGAACATCGGTTACTTGAAAACGGAAGGTGTTGATTTTGATGCTAACTACGAGATGGACCTAGGTGAAGGTGGCGAGCTTAGACTTGGATTTATCGCAACGTTACTTGACTCTTTAGCGACACAATCGATTCCTGGTGGCGACATAGACGAGTGTGCTGGCTTCTGGGACAGAACAGTATGTGGTCAACCTACTCCAGAATGGCGTCATAATTTCAAAGCGACTTGGGTTTCTCCTTGGGACGTAAATGTTACGGCCACATGGAGACACATGTCTGAAGTTAATGAATATGAAGGTGTTGGTCAAGAAGCTGGACCTGGCAAAATTGACGCGCAGAACTATTTAGATTTGAGCGCCAACTGGCAGGCACACGAAAACGTTAGCTTACGCCTAGGTGTGAATAACATTCTGGATCGCGATCCACCTATCATTGTGAACGCTCCTTCTGGAACTGGTAACGGTAATACGTTCCCTGGATTCTACGACGCATTAGGTCGTTATGTGTTCGGTGGGGTTACAGTTACTTTCTAATATCCAATTAGATTAATAAAGGGTCGGCTATTATGCCGACCTTTTTTTTACTTTTTATTCGTATCGTTAGTAAATGATAATGAGAGGGGCGTCTTGGAAACTCCAGCGTTAAACAAAGTAATTGGTTTATTTCGAGCCAATAAGCTTAATGAAGCCAAAGAGGCTTGTTTAACCTTATTGAGCGAAGGTCATGTTGAAAAAGAGCCGTTATATCTCATCTTACTAGAGCTGGCGAATATTCAAGCAGACTATACTTTTTCATTAAATTACTATGATCACCTTATTGGGTTGTTTCCAGATGAATTAACGTACTACTCAGAGAAAGCGGATCTACTTAGAAAATTGGGCAAGCCTAAGGATGGAATCGAATGTTACGAGCAATTACTAGCTAGAAAGCCCTCTAATGCTAATGCTAGGTATAATTTTGCCCTGTTTCTGAAAAAAGAAGGACAAAGCGAGCGAGCAATAGCAAACTATTTACGTGCTATCGAGTTTCACATCAGTGAGCCTCAAGAGGTTTATCTGAACATAGGCGTTATTTATTCTGAGCTCCATGACACAGATAACGCCATAAAGTATTACTCAAATGCGTTAACTATTAATTCGCATTATGTGCCTGCTTTATATAATTTAGGGGGGATATACGAGGAGCTAGGCAAAAAAGAAATTGCAGTTGATTATTATATGCAAATATTGGCTCTTGAACCTAGTAACATCAACGCTTTGTCAAGGCTTGTGTATGCTAAGAGCGATTTGTCATTAGAAAGTGAAGAGGTGCATAAACTCAAGTCTTATATTGATTCCGCTAGCTATACCTTTGAAAATTTCGATACATTAGAAACGGCTCTTTTTGCGCTTGGTAAGGTCCACGATGAAAGAAAAGTTTACCCAAAGGCTTTTTATTACTATAAAAAAGGCAATGAACTAGGCGACAAGCGGATAATTCCTTATAAACCTAACGAAGTGAGTGGTGAGACAAAGCTTTTAACCGAAAATTTCACCAAACCTTGGTATCAAAAAAGCAAAATAGATAATGACTTTGAACCTATTTTTGTGTGTGGCATGTTCAGAAGTGGCTCCACGCTAGTAGAGAGTATATTGTCTGAACATCCCCAGATCTGCTCAGGGGGGGAGATAAGTCTACTGAATAAATGTATCAATGATGCTAAAAAGTACTCAGGTTTATTAAGTCCGAGTGACTATGGCAGCATAGCTGTAAATTATAAAAAGCAGATGAGCAAACTATTTGGAACGCGCAAAGTTGTGGTTGATAAGAGTTTGGATAATTTTAAAAATATCGGCTTGATAAAAGCTATTTTCCCCAAAGCTAAAATAATATGTACGGATAGAAATCCATTAGATATATGTGTATCGATCTATTTTCAACAATTGGGTTCTTCGTTAAACTATTCAACAAAATTACATAATATTGCACATTACTACATCGAATATAAAAAAATATTAAAGCATTGGTTACAAATGTTCCCCGGTGAAATTTTTATCGTAAATTATGAACAGCTTGTCGAGAATCCTACTGATGTATGCTCAAGTTTATTTTATTACTGTGACTTAGAGTGGAGGGACATTTATTTAGACTTTTACAAGTCAGATAAACTAGTTAAAACTGCTAGTATTTGGCAAGTCAGGCAACCATTGCAAAAATTGGCCTCACGAAGTCAAAATTATAAATCACAAATTAGAGAAATCGAAAAGAAGCTGGCAGGACACTATTGATTCAAATTGATATTAAAAACGTTAATTTCTCATGCAGAAAATTAAATTTTCAAGCATATCAGTGACCGTCTGCATAACAGTATTGTTGTTTGCACTAGGAAATAATAATATTGCAGCGAACATTAATTATAATTAAATAAACAGTTCATAAAATAATAGGGAACATTCATGATCATAAGAAAAATTATTTTTGTCGGTTGTATTGCGTTTCTTTCAGCTTGTAGCACCAGCCACAGCGAAAGCACAAACAACAGCGAGACCACAAATGCAGTTGCCGAAGCAGGTGAAACAACCGCATCTAATAGTAATGGCGATTTAAGGTGTAAAAATGTAACGGTTACCGGCAGTCGTTTCCCGGTTCGTAGGTGTACCACTGCCGCTCAACGAGCTAGAGAGCTCGACGACGCGAAAAAAGTACTAAATGACGCACGTAACAACGTTGGTGCTCAAAACTAACCTGACGAACATCGCATAGACATATAAGCTTCTTGATTTGAAGTTAATTACGTCTAATCACTCAAACCTGCTCTAATATTACGCATTTTTAGATGTTATTATTATTGTGGGTTTGAGCACAGTTTTATTATGCTGACATTATGACTAGTAACGCTTTTTTAAAAAGAGTCGCATAGGTAGTTATTTGTATTTTTAAGATGGCGTTATTTCGTTTACATTGAAACCTCAATTGACCAAGCAAATGGTTGAGTATGCTTGTTTATTGATATTTCTCTACGAATGATCTTGTTAAAGCCTTTTGTTTTGAATGCTATTAGGGCTTGATCTAATGACGCTTCATCCAAAGCGCTTTCGTTCATCGATGCCATCCGAGCTCTGTAATTATTAAGTTCTTCTTCCATATTGTCCAACCATTGAATTATGGCAACGGCTTCAAATCTATCCCAGTTTTTATACATATAAGATGTGTCGTTATATAACCTAAGCAATAATCCACCAACCAACTTTGGTTGCTCGGATACGGCGTGGAATAAACGCGACAAAATATCAGTGAAGACCATTTCAAGCTGTTTTGACTGTACATCGGGATCTCCGGTCAATTTGGCGTGAAAAGCTAATTGAGCGTACCTAAAGAATTCGATATTGGATAGAAAATCAACCGCCTCCAAATTATCTACACATTCTATATGAAGGGCACCGTGTCTGTAGTGTGAGATCCCCATAAATTTTCCACTTTTTTTCAATACGCGACTGCACTCAAAAAAAGCATCAAGTCCAGCGTATTCAATACCGAATTGACTCATTATCAAATCAAAAGAGTTAGAGGGAAATGGTAGCTTGGCACAATCAGCCCGCACCACATTACTTTTTGGGTAGACAGATTTTATTTTTTGAAGAGCAGTCTTAGATAAGTCGACAGAGCAATATTGCATTCCATGATCCGTTTGAAAAGGCTGACAACTCCTCACAATATCTAAGAGCGCTCCGCGACCTGATGCTAGATCTAATACCTGATTATTTTTAAGGATGCAGCTCTTTAAATTGGATTTCCAATAATGTTGAGTTACTCGATCATGTATGGCGTTGCTCGCATGAGCGGCTGTGTCACTTGTTTTGATCCAATGCTTTTCCCATTCGTTAGTCCGAGACGAACGTTGTGTATATACATTATTAAACATCAAGAGTCTCATTTAGCTATTGCATAAATAAGTAAATATATTTAATTTCAAGTACTAATAGTAATCACAAATCTATCACAGAATATCAACGTAATTGGTTCAAGTAACGAAGGCCGATTGAGGTGAAGGTCCTAAGATGCGCTTATATAAAATAAAAATTTATTATTCAGGCTCTTCTAGCAAGTGCATAACTATGAATTAATATTTAGTTTTTCTTGATTCTTATAACTATTTATACTTTTTTTGTATGAAATTTGTTCTTGGGAGGGCGTGGAGAGCAAATTTCGTTTAAAAATTAACAAAATCTTAAAAAGATATACAAATATTAATGTATTTTGGTATTAGACTTTGTGACGTATTATGTATGTGCTGCCTTGACAATTCGCAGGGTTCCGTGTGAATATCTTGAAGTCTTAGTGTTAATTTTCATTAGCACTAAGCCCCTAAAACTTATAAAGCTTAGAAGCCCCTTGCGACGTTTTTTTACCCGTCGGCGAGGATCCAAAACAAGAAAATTGGTTGGGAATTATGTCCAAAATGAGCAAGAGAAACCTTATTGCTTCTACCGTTATCGGTGCACTAGCACTCGGTAGTAGTGCTGTTGTCTCTGCAGACCCGTTGAATGATCTTCATAACGAAGAGTCTAAAATTCACGTGGATGCAGCGAAGTCTCAAGAAAAAATTAACAAACTATACGAGCAATCGTTAGACATCTTTTCTGAATATCGCCAAGTTGTTGATGAAACAGAAAACCTAAAGGTTTATAACGACTATCTAGCAACATTAGTTGCTGACCAAGGCCGCGGTATCGATTCTCTACAACGTCAAATCGACGGTATTGAAGGCGTTAAACGTGGTGTTGTTCCATTGATGTTCAGAATGATAGATAGCTTAGAGCAATTCATTGAACTCGATATTCCAATTAACCTTGAAGAACGTCATGCTCGTGTTGAGCGTCTTCGTGACGTTATGGCTAACTCAAACGTAACTACGTCAGAGCAGTTCCGTCAGGTAATCGAAGCGTATCAAATCGAAAATGAATACGGTCGCGGAATTCGTTCTTATCAAGGTAAACTTGATTATGAAGGAACTGATATTACGGTTGATTTCTTCAATCTAGGTCGTACTGCTTTAGCAGCGCTTTCTTTAGATCAGAAAAACGCTTGGGTGTGGGACAACGATGCAAGAGCATGGCAGAAACTAGGTGATGAATACTTAAGTTCTGTTATCAAGGCTGTGCGTATGGCCAACAAACTCGTGCCAGCTGACCTTATTAAACTACCCATCAAAGCTGCGGAGTAATATCGATGAAAACAATCTATAAATCAGTATTAGCTGCAGCATCGGTAGCGTTATTCGCATCTTCTGTTCATGCGGCAACATCTCTCGAAGACTTGTTGAAAGAAGTTAAGAGTAATCGTGTGTCTGAAGCGCGTATCAACAAAGATCGTGAGGCAGAATTTCAATCAGCTCGTGCTGACAAACAAGCACTTTTAAGAAAGGCGCAGGCTGCTCTAAAAGCTGAACAAACTCGTGGTGACAACCTAACTAAGAAATACTCTGAAAATGAAGTTGCATTAGCAGAGAAAGAGCAAGAGCTTAATCAAGCAACAGGTACGCTTGGTGAGATGTTTGGTGTAGTTCGTCAAGCATCATCAGAAGCTTTTGGTCAGATTTCGACTTCTATCGTAAGTGCTGAATTCCCAGGTCGTGGCCAATTCTTGAAAAACATGTCAGAAGAGTCGAAAGGCCTTCCTAACATTCAAGAATTAGAAGATTTGTGGTTTGCATTACAAACTGAAATGACTGAGTCAGGTCAGGTTTCACGTTTTCAAACTGAAGTTATTAGCTTAGATGGTGGTTCTACTACTCAAGAAGTCGTTCGTGTTGGTACGTTCAACTTAGTGGGTGAGCAAGGCTACTTAATTTATGATGATGAGAACGAAATTGTTCAACCTCTTGGTCGTCAACCAGATGGTTACCTAGTTGATTCTGCCGAAGAATTGTTATCTGCTAAATCAGGTCTTGTACCTTTCTTTGCTGACCCTTCTAGTGGTGGTATTCTTGGTTTGCTTAAAGAAAAAGCAACTATGATGGAACGTTACCATGCAGGTGGTGTAGTTGGTTACGTTATTACCGTTATGCTAGCGATTGGTTTGCTTATCGGTCTTTATAAGCTTATTACGTTGACTATTATCAGCGGTAAAATGCGTTCACAGCTAAATAACACTGGTAATCCGTCAAGCAGTAACCCTCTTGGCCGTATTCTTCAAGTTTACAAAGACAACAAGACTTCTGATGTTGAGAATCTTGAGCTTAAACTTGATGAAGCTATTCTTAAAGAGCTTCCAAGCATCGAAAGCGGTATCAACATTATCAAGATTTTCGCAGCTATCGCTCCGTTACTTGGTTTGTTAGGTACTGTATTGGGTATGATTATGACTTTCCAACAAATTACATTGTTTGGTACAGGTGACCCAAGATTGATGGCTGGTAGCATCTCAATGGCATTGGTAACGACTGCGCAAGGTATTATCGCAGCACTACCATTGATTCTAATGCACAGCATCGTTGCTGGTCGCAGCAAATCAATTGTCCATATCCTAGATGAGCAGACTGCAGGCATTATTGCTGCACACGCTGAGACGGAGAAAGCATAAGATGTTATACCTGATAGAACTATGGGAGTCTGT
>TARA_R110001632_G_scaffold70372_1_pt1 | contig 41943 bp, 35 predicted proteins | sample TARA_R110001632 | Tara Oceans TARA_R110001632 (sample SAMEA4398266) | marine metagenome | biome: Polar Biome; feature: [SRF] surface water layer (ENVO:00010504); material: water (ENVO:00002006), including particulate matter (ENVO:01000060) such as... | depth 5 m
TGGGTAACCGATTTTACGTACATCCGGACAAAAGAAGGCTGGCTTTATGTGACCGTCGTTGTTGATCTATTTTCTAGATTGGTCGTAGGATGGTCAATGAGATCAAGGGCGACAGCGGAGTCAGTTATTGATGCTTTACTCATGGCGATTTGGCGACGACGCCCCACAAAAAGAGTACTGGTACACTCAGATCAAGGCGCTCAATATACCTCGAAAGATTGGCAAACCTTCTTAAAAGATAATAACCTGGAAGCCAGTATGAGTCGTCGTGGTAACTGTCACGATAATGCTGTTGCGGAAAGTTTTTTCTCGTTATTAAAAAAAGAAAGAGTTCGCAATCGGACCTATCAAACAAGAAGTGATGCTCGCTCAGAGATTTTTGATTATATCGAATGCTTTTATAATCCAAAGCGACACCATGGATCAAATGATGGATTATCGCCACTGCAATATGAGAGGCGATATTTTACGGAGCTAGAAACTGTCTAGGAAACTGGGTCCATACCATTCCTAGCCAGCAATACTCGATAAATAGGATCAATACAGTTAAAGTTAAACTATTAATCCCACTCCACATTAAACTTAGTAATAATGCTTCGTATTTGTGATTCATCAAGCATTTTTGGTGAGAACCCTCGCATCATCATAGCCAGTTTAGCGGTTTCCTCCAGTTCTTCAATCGCAAACACGGCTGCTTCTAGGTCTTTTCCCGCAACAACAGGACCATGATTAGCAAGCATTATTGCCGACCGCTTTCCCGCGAGCCCACGAATGGCATCACCAGTTTTAGGATCACCAGGCATAAAGTAAGGTAAAAGTTTCACCTTACCAAGCTTCATAATAGAATATGGTGTTAATGGCGGTAGGAAGTTATCTTCATCGGCATCAGGCATCATCGACATGGCAACCGAACACGTTCCATGTAGATGCACTATGGCATTAGTACTTGATCTAGTCGTATAAAAAGCGTCATGCAAAGACATTTCTTTTGTTGGTTGATGGCCGCCAACAAGTCGACCGTGCTGGTCAAATAGGCTCAAATTCGCAGGATCAAGACGACCAAAACAACTGCCTGTTGGAGTCACTAATAATCCACCATTTTCTGTTCTAGCAGAAATATTACCTGAAGAACCACATGTTAATCCTCGGTCAAATAAAGACTTTGCCATCAAACAAATTTGTTCTCGAAGTTTACTATCTGCACTGCTCATTGCATCATCTCTAGTGCTTTTTCAAAGAAATATTCATCACCAAAATTTCCAGACTTCAGTGCGACCAACTTAGGAGAGTCTCCAACAATTTCGGTTAATGGCACACCTGGTGCAATGCTCTCGCCAATTTTCAACATTCTTGGGTTTAGCGCTTTAACAACGGCACCTGACGTTTCTCCTCCTGCCACAATGAATTTTGTTACGCCTCTTTTATTAAGAGCAGAGACCAAACCAGCCATAAAACTTTCGACTATCTCACTGGCTTTTTCAACACCAAGCTGTGCTTGAACAAGCTTAATATTTTCTGGCGTGTCTGTGGCATAAAACATTAAAGCGCCAGCATTACGGTTCTTTTCAAACCAAGTAATAAAGTCGTCTAAAGAGCTTTTTCCTGAGGCAAGCTCCAGCGGCGAGATTTTTTTTGATTGAAAACTTTCTTTAAAACGGGCTACTTGCTTTTGTGTCATTACAGAGCAGCTACCCGATAAAACTACAGTCTCGCCTTTAATTTTACTCAGTTCTGCAGAATTATTGCGGATCGTAAACAAGCCTTTGTCTTCATAGTTTTTAGCCAACCCTACAGAAAGCCCAGATCCTCCAGTTAACAATTTTAGATCAGCACAAGCTTCACCGATAATATAAAGATCCTTATTAGATAACGTATCAACAACAGCATAGCGATGCTCTTTTGCCAACTGCATAAAGGCTTGTTTAATACTTTTTGCACCTTTTGAAACCACCTCAAAAGGTACTAGACCAACTTGACCAGAAGCTTGAGAGGCCATAACACGCATCAAATTTGCATCCGTCATTGGCGTTAAAGGATGGTTTCGCATTCCGCTTTCGCTAAGTAATTCGTCATTAACAAATAAATTACCTTTGTATACAGTACGACCATTAACAGGTAAGGAAGGACAAATAATGGTGAAATTTTCTCCTAAATTATCCAACAACGCATCAGTTACAGGTCCTATATTACCTTTTTCTGTTGAATCAAACGTAGAGCAGTATTTAAAATAATATTGTTCGCAGTTGAACTGTTTTAGCCATTCAAGCGCTTCAATAGATTGCGCAACCGCCAGCTTGGAGGGAAGCGTACGAGACTTAAGTGCAATGACAACAGCATCGACATCTGACAAATCAACAGGCCCCGTTGGAACCCCTATTAGCTGAACGGTTCTCATACCAGATTGTACTAAAAAGCTGGCTAAATCTGTCGCACCTGTGAAATCGTCTGCGATACAACCTAATAAAACACTCACAATAAACTCCTTATTTATCAGCCGTTCCTCAATGATAGGAAAGCCACTGTCGTTATTCTCTTTACCGTACGCTATTCGCTTTCAGTTAGTGATGAATTAAAACGTTAATTTATTTTATTCCAGGAATTAACGGTTTTATTAGCCACTATACCCGACACTTTATTACTAAATTCATGGAAGTAATCCATATTAAGGTGTGTATCAAAACTGCTTTTATCGGAATAAACTTCATAAAGAAAAAAAGGAATTATTCCATTATTCTCTTCGCCTATCGACACATCAAAAATGAGACACTCCTTTTCTTTTTCTAATGAATCTGACGCTTGTTTAGCGACTAACAATGTAAACTCTTCTACATTAGATTTATAAACAGAAAAAATCACTGTAATTATATACATAAAAAACCCATCAAATTAATAGTAAAAAATGCCCCTGCTTGGTAAGTAGGGGCTAATACGAGGTAAACACTACCTCCGCCTTATTACTAATCTTTATTCTTTTTAAATAATTGAAAAAACGATGTCTTACAGCGTTGATAAAAAGGCACTTTTGTCATAACGATCAATACAATGACGGCAATAAGTGCTATAGAAACAGGACGTTCAATGAATGGCATTAGACTGCCTTCTGATACCATTAATGCGCGACGTAAGTTCTCGTCAGCCATTGGCCCAAGAATCACACCAATGACAAGTGGTGAAATAGGATATTTCATTTCATCAAGGAAATAAGCGAATACGCCAACGATCACCATGAGATACAAATTGAATATATTTAATCCTAGTGCGTAGGAACCTAGAATACACAACAAGGTAACAACAGGTAGGAAGATAGAGGCAGGAATTTGCAACACTTTAACAACTTGTTTTGCCAAAAACATGCCGTTTAACCACATAGCCACTGAACACAATACTAAAATAGCGGTAACTTCTATTAAGAAATTAGGGCTTTCAACAACAATCATCGGACCCGGTGTAATACCATGTAGCATTAATGCGCCTAAGAGCATCGCTGCCGGAGGACTCCCTGGAATACCTAATGTTAGCAACGGAATAAGTGCGCCGCCAATACAAGCGTTATTTGCTGTTTCAGAAGCAATAATACCTTCTGGCTCACCCTTACCAAATGTTTCAGGATGCTTAGACGTATTCTTCGCTGCACCATATGACACCCAGCCAGCAATGTCTTCGCCAATACCCGGTACTGCACCAATACTAATACCAATCATAGAAGAGCGGGTAATGTTCATACGATTTTTAAACAGCGTCTTCCACTCAGGTAAAATACGACCAAACTGTCGCATAACACCTAAACTTTCTCTGTTACGTAGTGCTTTTATGACTTGAGGAATACCAAATGCACCAATCAAGACTGGTACAACCTCTAGTCCTTGATCTAGATTAGGCATATCAAAGGTAAATCGTGGGAAGAACTGTAACGGATCACGGCCGATTGTAGAAAGCCCAAGACCAATTAATCCCGCAATCCACCCTTTAATGACAAGATCAGGACTCGTCAGTGTTCCACTAATTAAAATACCAAACAAAGCCAATAAAAAGAATTCAAACGATGTGAACTGTAGAGCCATTTTAGCAACAGCTGGAGCTGCAATAACTAATACGAGAATTCCTAATAACGTCCCAATAAATGACGCTGTTGTGGTCAAGCCTAATGCACGCCCACCTTCCCCTCTTTGAGCCATAGGAAAGCCATCCAATGCTGTGGCTGCGGCTGCGGCTGTACCGGGAATATTGATTAAAATAGAAGGATAAGAGCCACCATAAATGGCACCAACATATAAACCTAATAATGCAATTAATGCGGTATTAACATCCATGCCGTAGGTCAGGGTGGTTAATAATGCAACGCCTAAAGTGGCAGTAAGGCCAGGCAAAGCGCCAAAAATAATGCCACAAAACGAAGCCCCCATAAGAATCATCAAATTCGTTGGTGACGATAATAGAGTCAGTAACGTGCTACCGAAAATACTAAAAGAAGCTAAAATATCCATTACATTTCTCTCCATAAATCGCGAACGACATACTTTATATCTACCATAGGATTAATCACCAGCCCCTCAGTTGGTAACGGAACCAGCATTCCTAATCGAAAGACAGGACAAACAATCAAAGTAACAATAAGTGCTGTTTTCCAGCTGATTCGCCATACTTTTAACTGTTCAGATTTCTTAGCCCACGTGTATAGAAGCGCCACCATACAACCGATGAAAACAAGTGCAGCCCAATCAAACAAAAGTCGAAAATCTTCAGACAAATTTGCATTAAACGTTACCAAGGTGAGTAAAAAACAAAGTGTGCTCCAGATAACAAAAATACGTTTTTGAAAAATTGCGTTATCAGAATAAAAAGCAAAAATAAAAACGAACAGGAAAATAAACGAAGATAAAGCAAAGTCTACTAGAGGAACGAAACCAAACACTTGTCCAGCGATTAAGGACACCAATACAAAGAAACGCCACCAACTCGCAGGGCTTTCTTTAGCGGTTGCTATCGCAGCCTTATTTTTAATAAAAACAAGGCTTTTAATGAATAATGAAAAACCACATATGAATAGAACACTAGAAATAATAATGGGAAATAATGCAGGAGATACATACCATACATTTTGTACTCCGGCATAACTACCAGTCAAAGGAAAGCTAAGACTTTCAATAATAACTAATGTGGAAATAATCATGAGCACTAAGGCTGTTTTCATATCTGCACGGCGCAACGCCATTAACTGTTCAGGCTGCATACAACCACCTCTTCATGTCCAAAACAGGACCATCTGACACTAAAAAAAGAGGAATGTAAAAACATCCCCCTCTTGTTTTTAAAGGTATTATTTCAACTCGGATACTTTTGGAATACCAAGTTTAGAAGGCATAACTTTAGCCGCACCTAAATCCTGTAACGTCCAAGAAAACAAGGATTCTAAGAAAGCAAATTCTTTACTCGCGGCTTCGCCTGATAGACCAGACAGCACATAGTAATTATCATTCGCCCACTTATGGATTACAGGACTAGCCATTGCACTCATAAATGCTTTGGTTAGCTTAGCTTTTACATTATCGGGTGCATCTTGCTTAACCGCGAGACCGATTGCCTGCATGATTGGAAGATACTTATCAAGACTTGGAAAAGCAGTAAACGCTGATGGAATGGTTCCATAGCCTTCTAATTTTTGATCATTTGCTACTAACATAGCCAAAGGCTTCAGTTGACCACCTTTGATTAGCTGTTGTTGTTCAGCAAGGGAGGTTATAACCAACTCAACTTCTCCTGTCATTGCTGCTGTCTGTGCAGGAGCAGAACCAGGATAAGGGATATAGTTAAATTCAGCACCTGTACCATTCATCAATGCCAATAGATTCAAATGATGAATAGAACCGGCTCCGCCAGCACTGGCTTTAATAGACCGAGGGTTTTTCTTAACATCAGCTATCAAGTCCTGCAAAGTGCTGTATTTAGAATCTGCTGAAACAGATATTAGATCAGGTGATCCGCCAACAATGAAAGGGTACCAAACATTCATTTTCTGATCCCAACCACCCTGCACTGCAGAACCAACTACAGACTCAGATAAGCCGACCAATGTATAACCATCGGCCTTCTTGTTATGTACGTAACTCATACCTAATGAACCAGCAACACCACCAGGACGATTTGTCACATTGATATTTACATCTAAATCTTTGGCCATTTCAGCAGAGATCATACGGTTAACAACATCCGTACCACCACCTGCAGACCAAACAACCACATTTGTTATATCTCGTTCAGGGTAGCGATCAGCCGCTATTGAACTCGTCGCTATCGTTGTAGCTAAGACGCTTGCGGCCAATGTTGTAATGATTTTTTTCATGCTCATCTCCAATTGATTTTTATTGTTATCGTCAGATTGAAACATCCTTTCTTAGCGCTTTAAGTTAGGAATGAAATTAATTTATACATTAATAAATTTATTTTGCAATATTTTTTCAAACTCGTTATTGTGATTAAACTTTCAAACACAATTAAAATAAGAAGCGAGGTTTGGTAATGCACACCTTAGATCAGATCGTACTGTTGGGTAAAAAACTTGAACGTCCCGAATGTGTACTAACCAATGCAATTAACAGAATATTTACTTCTAACTGGAATGGTGGCGTTAGTATTATAGAGCCAGATGGGAGTCAGTGGTCTTTATTAGCAAACAAACAAGACTTTGAATTAAAACCTAATGGTATTTGTCTATTAGAAAATGGCGATTTTTTAATCGCTCACCTAGGCAATGAAGAAGGTGGAGTCTACCGTCTAAAACAAAACGGTGAACTGGCACCTTTTCTGTTAGAAATTGATGGTCAACTACTCCCCCCCACTAACTATGTCCATCTTGATTTTCAAGGAAGAATCTGGATCACCGTGAGCACTTGTACTAAACCTAGAGCGAACGCTTATCGATCCGACATTCGTGATGGATTTGTCATACTTTGTGATGGTGGTAAAGCGCGTATCGTCGCAGATGGCCTAGGTTACACAAACGAATGTATCGCTTCACCAGATGGAAAATTCTTATTCGTCAACGAAACATTTTCTCGACGTCTTACGCGATTTAGCATTGCTGAAAATGGAGACCTCTCCGACAAGACTGTCATCGCAAAATTTGGAGCAGGTATTTTTCCTGATGGGTTGGTATTTGATGCTGAAGAAAACTTTTGGATTACGAGTATCGTTAGTAACCAAGTCATTAAAGTATCTAAAGACGGCCTCCAACAAGAAACCATGCTAATGGATGTTGATGCTCAGCATTTAGCTTGGGTCGAAGAAGCCTTCCAAAATCACAGTATGGGGCGACCTCATCTAGACAATGTAAAAAGCAAACTTTTACAAAACATATCCAGCTTAGCTTTTGGTGGCAACAACTTAAACACACTTTATTTTGGGTGTTTATTAGGTCACCAAGTCGCCTCGTTAACACAATCCGTAAAAGGATTAGCACCGAGTCACTGGAATTTTAAAGGCCCTAAAAACCCCTCCAATAAGTCGTAATCTTCTTAATGGACAAAACACTCTATCAGCAGTAACGACGCAGGGCTGATAAACAAAAAAATCATAATTTACAAGATCGCTCAACTGCTGCACACATTACAAACTAAAGCAGTTAAATGAATTAAGTTACTGAGGAGATTCAAGTGCAAAAGAAAAAACTTCGTGTAGTAACCGTAGGAACTGGCTATTTTAGCCAATTTCACTATGACGCTTGGCATCGGATGGATGATGTGGAAATCGTTGCTCTCTACAATCGTAGTACCACTGGAGCCGCTGAAACAGCAAAAAAATATTCCGTTCCAATTATCTATAATCATTTTATTGAAATGTTAGATTCTGAAAAACCTGATCTTATTGATATCATTACGCCACCAGAAACACATACAGATTTTGTTACAGCAGCAATTGAACGAGGTATTCCTTGTATTTGCCAAAAACCTTTTACACCTACTTTCAACCAAGCTGAAAAATTGACTCAGAAAATCGAAGAGAAAAAATCTTTAGTTGTAATACATGAAAATTTTCGCTTTCAACCTTGGTACCAGGAAATTAAAAAAATATTACTAACGGAACAATTTGGCCAGCTCTACCAAGCTACATTTATGATGCGGCCAGGTGATGGACAGGGTAAAGAAGCTTATTTAGAAAGACAGCCTTATTTCCAACAAATGGAGCGGTTTTTAGTTCATGAGACGGCCATTCATTGGGTAGATGTTTTTCGCTACCTCTTAGGTGAAGTAAAAAGTATTTATGCGGACTTAATGAAGCGTAACCCAGTGATTAAAGGTGAAGATTCTGGCATTATTCTATTTGAATTTGACAATCAGGTTCGAGCTACATTTGACGGTAATCGTTTAGCAGATCACGCTGCAGAGAATACACGTGTGACCATGGGAGAAATGCTTATTGAAGGGAGCAAGGCTTGCTTAAAACTAGAGGGCAATGGCAAAATAAGCATTCGCCAAAAAGGTGAAAGCCATTGGACTCCTCATGCCTACCATTACACAACAAATAATTTTGGTGGCGATTGTGTCTATACTCTTCAAAGACATGTTGCGGATCATTTACTATATGGTTCAGAGCTTCAAAATTGCGCCCAACAATATATCCAGAACTTAAAAATCGAAGAGTGTATTTATCGCTCTGCACAGTTAAAACAGAAATTAGACTTGTTTTAGAGTACAAAACTTAAGAATCGAGCAATATTAATGGCCATAAAAACCTCAAAAAGCAAAGAATCATTGTCGGACAAAGCTTATCGACAATTAAAAGCTAAAATTCTAGATAATGAGCTTCATGCTGGTCAACAAATGATTGAAGCTGAAGTCTCCGAGTTATTAAACATGAGCAGAACGCCAACACGCGAAGCAATGTTAAGAATAGCTAATGAAGGATTGATAGAATTAAAACCAAGACATGGTATGCGCATCAAGCCTATATCGGTCATTGATATGCAAGAAATATACGAAATTCTTACTGGAATCGAAGCTACTGCAGCAGCACTTTGTGCAAAAAAAGGTCTAACAGAAGATCAGCTATCCTTGATGCGAGATGCGGTAGAAGAGATGGACCAAGCTTTACTACAAGACGACTTAAAACGATGGGCTCGCTCTGATGAGCGTTTCCATCGTTATTTAGTTGAATTTAGTAATAACAAACGCCTGAATGTTCTAGTAGGTAATTTTATTGAACAATCTCATCGTGCAAGAATGATGACGTTAAAGTTCCGTCCAAAACCAACAAACTCTAATAAAGATCATTTGAATCTAGTATTAGCAATAGAAGCCCGTGACGTAGAGCAAGCTCGATTGATACATCACAATCACCGCGATGCTAGTGGTAATATGCTTATAGAGTTGTTAAAAAAATATGGATTAGATAATATTTAATTAATTTGAAAATAATAAGAATAAAATTGAAATACAAATCCATATAAAATCTGATAATTATTTAATAATAAGCCTCATTCCTTATTAAGAGAATGAGGCCAATCAATTAAATATTCTTATACTCCTTCGTATTATGCCATCTTATAGTAATTATAATTTAGATTTCTCTAGACACCAAAAATATCATCTTATTAATCATAACTTCCTAGATAACATAAAACATTTAAAATATTTTTATTTAATATGATTTAACTAAAAATACGAATTAATAATGGTATAGTAAGTACAGAAAAAACAGTTGTAACAAGTACTACTGTTGATGCTTGCTGAGGAAGAATTTTATGCTCTTCTGCTATAACACCTAATACGGCAGCACAAGGCATAGCGGCTCCTAATGTTGCTGCAATAATCCATTCAGGATTAACCGATAGCAAACTCATAAATAAGTAAACTGCAAATGGCATAACAATCAACTTAACCGTTGACATATAGACAGCTGCAATTGGTTTTTGGCTAATTTTCCTACCATATAGAGCTGTACCAACAATAAACATAGCACATGGGCCAGCAGCTTTCCCTAACCATCCAAGACCATTGACGATATAACTTGGTAAAGTTATCTGCCAAATTGATAAAAAAAGCCCTAGCATAATAGATAGAATAAGAGGGTTAAACAAAGAACGCTTCAATGCTTTTATTGGAGTGATATTAGATTGTTCATTAGTGCTATTAAGCTGTAGTAAAAATGTTGCTACAGGCAGTAAAATAAGTAAATCCAGCGTGAGCATTAACGCAAGAGGAACAGATACCCATTCACCAATAGTTATGGAAAGTACAGGAATCGCAAGGAACCCAATATTTCCGTAAACACCGCCAAGACCCAACATGATACTATATTTAGTATTTCTGGAAAAAAAGATATAACCTATCAATCCTGATATTAGCATCACTCCAAAAAGAGAGAATAAATATGCGAATAAAAAAGGAAAATCAATCAAAGTATTAAAATCTGTTGTTGCAAGCTTTCCTAATAACACTGCGGGTAAGGATAAATACATAACAAAACGAGTCAAATACTTTAAACCTTCATCATTCAAAATACTTTTTCTTTTAAATAAATAACCAATCGCCACCAAAGAAAATAAAGGTAATATCTTTATAATGATCTCAAACATGAAAATCTCTTTTTTATTTTATAATAATTTAGACTAAATTCTTACATATTAACCTTTGCACAAGAATAAATATCTTATCAAACTAAAGCATTGTCGTGAAATCACCTCACTCTAATAAAACAATCACTTTCGTGGACCCCATAAAAATCGTTATAAACCATACAATAAAATCGAGATGTTAACTTTATAAGTCTCAAGACTCTATAAATAAAACAAACCGTCATTATTTATTAACAAATAAATCTCAACCTTTTTCATTAGTAAAAGATTGACGAAAAATGAGATATTTATTTTTTTGGCAGTTAAATATATTAAGTACGGAAACTCAAATTTATCGTACGATCCCTAGAAACCTTAAAATCATTCTACAATTATAGAGATAATTTTTTTGCAATTAACTCGCTAATATCATGTAGACCAGATGTCCCACCCAATTCATATGGAAGCAAATTACCAGTTTTATAAGCGGCCTCAACAGAAGACTCTAATTTTTTAGCAGCATTCAATAGTTCAGGTGAATTTTCTTTATCTGCTAAATATTCTAGCATCATTACCCCCGACAAAATCATTGCTGTAGGGTTAGCTTTACCTTGCCCCATAATATCTGGAGCCGATCCATGACATGGTTGAAACACCGCATGAGTATCTCCAATTTCACCTGAAGGAGCCATACCCATCCCACCCATTAAACCAGCTGCAATATCGGATAATATATCTCCATATTGATTCTCAGTAGGCATAACATCAAAGACCCAGGGGCGACGAACCATATCTAATGCTGCAAAATCAACATATTGATGATTAGCAGTCACATCTAGATGACGCTCAGCAGCCTCATAAAACCATTTCCTCGCAACATGTTGCGAAGATAAGACATTTGCTTTATCAATGTGAGTAACTAGATTGTGCCCTCGACCTTGTTCGGCACGACGTCTCGCCAAATTAAAACTAAAATCATACAATTTTTTACTAGTCGTTTTAGATATACGCATTAAATTATGGGCATATTCATCATCATCTAATTCATGGCCACGTGAGAAAGCAAACAATCCCTCAGTCGATTCTCGAACAATAACAAAATCCAATGATTTACTACGCTCATCCACAAGTGGTAATGGTAAGCCTGGTAAAGTACGACATGGACGGACGCCAGCATATAAGTTTAATCGTTTACGTAAATCATGTTGTGGCCCTATTTCTGTCCCATCAGGGTAACGAATATCTGGATGACCCATTGCTGATAAAAAAATAGCATCTGCTTTTATTGCTTCTTTATAATGATCTTCAGGGAATGATTCTCCCGTATCAGCATAATATTGAGCACCTGCGTCTATATGTTGAAAGCGGATATCTACCCCTTGTTGTCGAGCCGCCTCTTTAACTAACTCAACTGCCGGAGGCGTTACTTCTGTTCCAATTCCATCTCCAGGCATTACAGCAACTGTAAATGCTTTCATTACAATCTCCTTTTATTTTTATATGAATCGTCAATAAAAAACATAAAATAATTACTTTTAAAAAAATCATTAGATATAAAATCTAACTATATTAAAGCTATATATTTAGATTATTCTTCATCAATCAAATAGAACAATATGATAAAATAACAAATTCTTACTTATATAACACTTACAATGAGGCAAGTATAATCCCCATAAAAAAGAGCATCCTTAATCAACAGATCAGTTCAAAATATCACTAATACTATTTTTTTAGTGAAAACTAACTATTCACAATACATTAATAACAAATAAACCATATGTCAATGTATACATTAAAACATTTTTTATTGAATTGCTTCATGACGATTTGCTAATAAGCTCAGATCATCATGCTTTAAGCCCTTAGACTTCTTAGGATTTCCTGTCATTAAAGTAGCAAGTACTCTGGGTGCGGGTGATAGTTTACTGAGGGAGTTATCTCTACATTGCTCCATGGGGAAACCATAGAACAGGCCTTGCTGTGTGGTCTACTGCTAGACTTATTAATCGTAATTTCCCGTAGACAGCCTACTTACTGCAGACCAACGCTCAACGATTTAGAGATGGGTTAAACCAAAAAATTGAAAGATTCCTGAACATGAATACCAACTGCTCGTTTCACAATTTGATGTCACTAACTTTAGGGAACATGCGATCAAGTCGAGCTGCGCGCCTTAACATTCTGAAAAGCCCAATGGCAGTCAGTAATGTGGCTGGTTTATCACTTTTCTACCACTAAACAAGATAATTGAACCTTGCTTAGTGGTTTTTAAACGGATTAACCCCTTGCGGCTCTGGTCATCTGGTCAACTCGAAACACGTTTGCAAGAGCAAACAGCATGGCGAGCTTACTGTCATTTTTAGCCAACCCACGATAAATAGCTTTTCTAAAACCAAACTGACACTTGATGATTCTAAAGGGATGTTCGACTTTTGCTCGAATTCTGGCTTTGATATATTCCGTTCGGATGGGCTGTTTATTTTTTCTAGGGTGTTTTTTTAAGATTCTTATTTTGCTTGGAATCTCTGCAATCAACCAGTCTGCTTTGACACCTTTTAACTCTTCTCTCTTTTGAGCGCCACGATAGCCAGAATCCGCCGAGACAAAACACTCTTCGCCATGAAGAAGGTTCGCTGTTTCTGTGATGTCATGAACGTTGGCCGCCGTTGTACTCATGCTGTGAGTTAACCCCGTTCTAGCGTCAACACCAATATGGGCTTTTAAGCCAAAGAACCACTGCTTACCCTTTTGAGTTTGATGCATCTCAAGGTCTCTTTCTTTGGTTTTATTTTTCGTTGAGCTGGCCGCTTCAATAATAGTCGCATCCACAATGGTGCCTTCTTTGAGATAAATGCCTGCATCAGACAGCCATCGATTCACTTCTTTAAAAAGCTGGCGCGAGAGTTTGTGTTTTTCTAATAAGTGTCTGAAATTCATGATGGTCGTGTGATCAGGAATTGGGTTATCTAACGATAAGTCAGCAAATAAGCGCATGGACGTGATCTCATACAAGGCATCCTCCATCGCTGGATCACTCATGTTGTACCAATGTTGCATGCAGTGAATGCGGAACATTGTTGATAGCGGATAAGGTCTTCTGCCATTCCCTGGTTTAGGATAAAACGGCTCAATAACCGCTTCTAGATGATCCCAAGGCATCAACTCATTCATGCGAGAAAGGAAAGTTTCCTTACGTGTTTTACGGCGTTTGTTGTTAAATTCGCTGTCGGAAAAGGTGAGTTGGTGTGACATGGTTGAGACTCGAAGACTTAAAACGCGATTATCTCATGAGAGGGACTTATTCGCATGTTCCCTTACAGCGGCGTAGCGATCTAGTAAAAATCCACATAGAAAAAGACATTGATATACAGACAAATTCTATTAAAGTTTTACAGCGAAAAACTCGCAACTACAAAACGCCCGTACACATCAATATAAAAATGGGCGGCCCACTGCAACTTGCTGTAAATGACGCGATATCAAGCCCAACCCGTTGCCCTTATCTGATTCACTGCAAGCCAGCGCGTAGCGATCGTAGAGACATTGCCTCTAAGCCTCATGCGTTTGCAGTATTGCCAGATTATTTAACGAAGAAATTCAAAGAATACAGAGACAAAAGTGGTGCATACCATCACCTAGACCCAAAGGCTCGCCCCTCTTTTCATGACATTCGCGCGCTTGGGATTATGCTTTATTTCAAAGCAGGCTATCCAAAAGAATACATAATGGCCCTAGCAGGCCATGCAACAGAAGATATGACAAACCACTACATTGACGGCCACGAACAATCACAACCCTTGCAAGTTTCCGCAGGGCTAGATATCAGCACAATCGACATGAAAAACATCAACTGGAAAGACCACAGAATACCCAAAGAGCTAATAAAACTTATAGACGAAGAGGGCTAAGCCCTCTTTTTTTATGACTGAATGAAATTGCCAGACAAAAACACCAATAAATGAACGGCGAAAAACACAATAATACAGACAAAACGTCGCCAAAATTAAGATAGGTCAGGATAAAAAAGGGATAAAATACGGATAAAGAACACAAAAAAAGGGCTTACAAATTAATGTAAGCCCTTGATTTTATTAACTTAATAAGTGGTAGGGCTAGGCAGATTCGAACTGCCGACCTCATCCATGTCAAGGATGCGCTCTAACCAACTGAGCTATAGTCCTAAAAAGTGTTGGCTATTATACGCAGAGAGTTGGTTTTGACAAGCCTTCTGCCGTGTTTTTTGAAGTCTTTGTTCTAAATAGGTTATTCATTTAAAGGCACAAGTAGTTCGTGGCCGATTACTTGATCAATCAAGCCATAAGGAACCTTGTATTTTTTATCTTTAAATTTAACAAGAGCATAGTCATAACACATTTCAAGCACGGTACAGTTCACTATTACACCGTTATCGATAACACGAATAATGTTGTAACTTCTGAGAGTAATGGCCATTCAAGGCTCCTTTTTCTTTGAATCCAAGAGTTACGACTCACCAACGTCTTTTAGTTTTTTCTGCAACTGACGAATCTGATCTCGATAACCACCAGCCAGTTCGAATTTGAGCTCTTCAGACGCTTGCATCATTTCTTTCTGCAACTGGATCATAGCTTTACGAACCTGAGCTACGTCTTCCATACTTTCCACTTGATAGTCTTTGGCGGTCTCAGCCACTTTTTTAGCTTTGCCACCACGCTTTCCTGCACCTGGGTTATAAGCCCCTTCCATGATGTCTTCAACCGATTTTGTAATACCTACTGGCGTAATACCATGTTCTTCGTTGTGTGCTTTTTGTTTTTCTCGACGGCGATCTGTTTCGCTAATCGCCCTCTCCATCGAACCCGTGATTCGATCTGCGTATAAAATGGCTTTACCGTTGACGTTACGAGCAGCACGACCGATGGTCTGGATCAGGGATTTTTCCGAGCGTAAAAAGCCTTCTTTATCGGCATCAAGAATCGCAACAAGGCTTACTTCCGGAATGTCTAACCCTTCTCGTAATAGGTTGATGCCCACTAAGACATCAAACTCACCCAAACGTAAGTCACGAATGATCTCAACTCGCTCTACCGTATCAATGTCTGAGTGCAAATAACGCACGCGAACACCATGATCGCTCAAATAATCACTTAAATCTTCCGCCATACGTTTAGTTAACGTAGTGACCAAAACGCGCTCACCAATAGGCGCTCTTAGATTAATTTCAGACAATAAGTCGTCTACCTGAGTCGCTACAGGTCGGACCTCTAGAATGGGGTCAATCAAACCTGTTGGTCTAACAATTTGTTCTACTACCCAATCCTGATGCTCGGCCTCATATTTCCCTGGCGTGGCGGAAACGAAAATAGTTTGCGGTTTTATTTGCTCCCACTCTTCAAATCGCATTGGTCGGTTATCAAGCGCAGAAGGCAATCGAAAACCATATTCAACGAGGTTTTCTTTACGAGAGCGGTCCCCTTTATACATAGCCCCAATCTGCGATACCGTCACATGGGATTCATCGATAACCAATAATGCGTTCGCGGGTAGGTAATCAAATAACGTCGGCGGCGGTGAGCCTTCTTCACGACCAGATAAATAGCGTGAGTAGTTCTCTATCCCGTTACAATATCCCAGCTCTTGCATCATTTCTAAATCATAACGAGTACGTTGTTCTAGGCGTTGTAACTCAACCAGTTTATTCAAAGATTTAAGCTGCTCTAGTCGCTGATCTAACTCAACTTTAATTCGTTCAATGGCAGCAATAACCGTTTCTTTTGGCGTCACATAGTGAGTTTTCGGATAAATAGTGACACGAGGTACTTTACGAATGGTTTTGTTCGTCAAAGGATCAATCATCGATAAGTTTTCAACTTCGTCATCAAAAAGCTCGATACGAATTGCGGTCTCTTCAGAGTCTGCAGGGAAAACTTCGATAACATCGCCACGAACACGGAAGTTACCACGCTCTAAAACCAAATCGTTACGGGTGTATTGCAGCTCAGCCAAACGACGCAACACCGCCCGCTGATCAATACGATCACCACGATCCAAGTGCAACATCATTTTTAAATAAGACTGAGGATCGCCCAAACCATAGATCGCCGATACGGTTGCGACGATAATAACGTCTTCTCTTTCAAGTAACGCTTTAGTGGCTGACAGCCGCATTTGCTCTATGTGTTCATTGACCGACGAGTCTTTTTCGATAAAGGTATCTGATGCCGCCACATAAGCTTCAGGCTGATAATAATCGTAGTAAGACACAAAATATTCTACGGCGTTGTTCGGGAAAAATTCTTTAAATTCTCCATACAACTGCGCCGCCAGGGTTTTGTTGTGCACCATTACTATCGTTGGACGCTTAACCTGAGAAATCACATTGGCAATGGTGTAAGTCTTACCTGAGCCCGTTACACCTAATAATGTCTGGTGAGCCAAGCCAGCTTCTACACCACGAACCAATTTTTCGATGGCTTTTGGCTGATCGCCTGCAGGCGAGTAAGATGAAACAATTTGAAACTCTTGCGACACGGGTTTTTCCTAAGCTTTACAATCGACTAAACAGACTAGCAAATTTTACCTGTGGCGTCTGGTATTTCCGCTCACCTTCTCGTTGAAAACAACCAAATTTCATTATTCAGACGTCGCCTAAAAAGGCCTCAAATTCCAAGATGAACACATAAAGAGATAAGCTTATAACTTAATGACATTTTCTCGGCCGCTGCTCTATCAAATAAGACGCCAAAAAAGTACCATATTCAACACACCAAGACTCATGTGACTAAGAAAAAATGAGCGTACGAGCAGGCAATTTACTACTGACAAAAAATAGCAGACATAGCCTAACAATCCCATCACCTGGCATCAGAACCTCATGACAAAATTTGCTAAATATCTACCGGCGCTAACTTGGCTCAAAAGCTACCAAGGTGCTGATTTAAAAAGTGATACCGTCGCCAGTATCGTCTTCACTATCATGGTCATTCCACAAAGTTTAGCTTATGCCATGCTAGCAGGCTTACCCGCTATTACCGGATTGTATGCCAGTATTTTGCCTTCTATTCTATATTCTTTATTTGGCACCAGTCGCTCACTCGCAGTGGGGCCCGTGGCGTTAACATCTGTCATGACGGCCTCAGCCGTTTTGCCCTTTGCCGTTTCTGGCAGCGAACAGTATGCCACCGTAGCGATTCTATTAGCCTTCATGTCTGGTGTATTTTTACTGGTGTTGAGTTTGTTACGCTTGGGCTTTCTCACCAATCTACTAAGCCACCCTGTCATCTCTGGTTTTATTAGTGCCTCTGCATTATTAATTGTCATCGGCCAATTAAAGTATCTGTTAGGCATTCAATCTGAAGGCGACACTTTGTTACCTTTAGTACATAGCTTGTACCTGCATCTGAACAATATAAATTTCCCCACTTTTATTCTAAGTTTAGCGTCTATCACCTCTCTTTTATTGATGCGTCGCTATTTTTCTACATTATTAAAAAGTCTCGGCTGCTCTGCGCAAGCCATTCAATTGTTTGGCAAATCAGGACCCGTTTTGGTGGTTGTTGCAGCGACAGCAACCGTTGCTCTATTGTCTCTTGAAAACATGGGCGTCAGCATTATTGGTAGCGTGCCGATTAAACCATTGGGGATCAATATGGAAGGCATCAACTGGAAGATAGTAGAAGAGCTATTACCCAGCGCTTTTTTGATTAGTATTGTTGGCTTTATTGGCTCTGTATCCGTGGCGCAATCCTTTGCCGCTAAACGACGCCAAGACATTGACCCGAATCAAGAACTTGTAGGGCTTGGTCTTGCCAATATAGGTTCCGCAATGTGTGGTGCATTTCCTGTTACTGGTGGTTTTTCTCGTACGGTATTAAATGCAGATTGTGGTTCAAAAAGCCCAATGACAGGCATTATTTCAGCCTTATTGATATTGCTCACGTTACTCTTTCTAACACCTTTATTTTATTATTTACCGAAAGCGATCTTAGCGTCCATTATTTCTATCTCTATGATGCAGTTGGTCAGTGTACAAGACCTACGCAACTTATGGCGCTTTTCCAAAAAAGAGGCCAGCTTATTAATTATTACCTTTAGTGTCGTAATGATTGAAGGCATGGAAACGGGCTTGATTGTTGGCGTAATTCTTTCGATTTTGTGTTTTCTATGGCATACCAGTCACCCACACATCGCCATTGTTGGCAGACTACCAGGGACGGAGCATTTTCGTAATGTACAACGCTTTACAGTAGAAACTCATCCAAGCATTCTTACTGTGCGTATTGACGAAAACTTATTCTTTGCTAATGCCAGAGTATTTGAAGAGAGACTACAAAGTTTGGTTTCACAAAATACGGCCGTGAAACATTTGATACTAATGTGTACCGCAGTCAATATGATTGATGCCAGCGCGCTACAAAGTTTGGAAAAAATCGTCGATCGTTTAGCCGATTCTGATGTGAAATTGCACTTATCGGAAGTGAAGGGACCGGTGATGGATAGGTTAAAAGATTCAAAGTTACTTGATAACTTAACTGGCCAAGTGTTTCTCACTCAGTACCAAGCTATACAAGCATTAGAAGATAAACAAACCAAAAGTTAGTTTATCTTCCTTACTTACTAAGGCTTAATTTATTTTATTGTCCGCATCCAGTACTTGAATCACCGTGTGATTACGGTCAATAGTCTTAGGGCCGATTCCTTTTACTCTTGCCAATTGACTAATAGATTCAAAATGCCCGTTGGCGTCTCTATAAGCGATAATGGCTTCCGCTTTCTTTATACCAATACCAGACATAACCGCTGAAAGCTCAGTTGCTGTTGCGGTATTAATATCCAAAGGCGTGGCGGCAAAAAGTGAAAAAGGCGTTAAAGCCAAGGAAATAACAAACAGTGAGCGGAAAACACAGACACGAAAAATACGATTTAAGTTCTTCATATAAACATCCTTTTAAAATGGGGCATGGCGTCTTGCCAATAAAAAACCACTTAATGTATCGCCAATAAGCCGACACTAATAAGTGGTTTTTAGAATAAAAGGTTTTTTCTCAGACTTCAAGACTCATTAAGAGTAATTTACGCCATCACGCCCAAATCCATATTCGCCTGAGTTAACACGGCAATAGGATCACTGGCCTGTGTAATAGGACGTCCCATAACAAGATAATGACTGCCAGCGGCCATGGCCTGAGCAGGCGTCATAATACGCTTTTGATCACCCTGATCAGAACCCGCAGGGCGAATTCCAGGTGTGACCAATACAAAGTCTTTACCGAGCTCCGTAGACAGCATGCTGGATTCTTGCGCAGAACAAACAACACCATCCATTCCCGACGATTTCGCCAACGCAGCGAGGCGCTTAACGTGTTGCTCAGGCGTTGCATCAATGCCAATTTCAACAAGGTCAGATTGATCCATACTTGTTAATACTGTCACCGCAATTAATAATGTCTTGTTATCAGACAATTGCTGTAATGCATTTGCAGATGTTTCCATCATGCGGCGACCACCAGACGCATGAATATTCACCATCCAGACCCCCGCTTTGGCCGCAGCGCTCACCGCATTCGCCACGGTATTTGGAATGTCATGGAATTTAAGATCAAGAAAAATATCAAAACCCAATTTATGCAGTTCGTCTAAAATAACAGGACCGGCTGTTGTAAACAGCTCTTTACCGACTTTAACTCGACACTGATTAGGGTCTAGTCGTTTTGCCATATCAATGGATTGCGCCATAGTAGGGTAATCTAGGGCAACCACTATAGGGGATTGGCAGCTCATTCAGTGTCCTCTTTTTTTCAGTTTTTATCGATTGATGTATACAGTTAAATTGGCGTTATTCGCCCTCTAAACCATGAATAGGTTTCACAACACCCCAGTTTTTACAACTTGGACATTGCCAATGCAATTGATGACCAGAGAAGCCACATTGACGGCATTGGAATTTATGTTTAGCTTGCACAAGCTGGTCAATTAGCTCAAAAAGAACCACCAAATGCTGTTGGTTATAACCTTGTGAATCCGCAAGCTGCAAGCTAATTAACTCCTTAAAACCTTTAATGGTTGGGTGCAACCTGAGCTGCTCGACCAAAAACATTTCAGCGTAGTCTTTGTCTGTGTCCATATAATGCTGAACAAGCGCCATAATCAGAGCAGTAGATGGCTTCTTCTGATTTTGGTCTTGTAAAAATTTGATGTAACCACTGCTGCCCCAAACTTTTTGATAACACTCTTTTAATTTGGGAATGATGATAGAGATAAATTCAGGGTCTTGATCTGCCGCATGCTTCAATTCTTTGATCGCATCACGATAACGACGCTGGCTGTTTAAAACGTCTGCTGCACCAATACTTGCTCGAATACAACTAGGATCAACCTCTAAAGCCAATTTGTAGTGCTGAAAAGCCGACTTCCACTGCTCTTTTTTTTGTAACTCTTGCGCCATTTCACAATGAAAATGCGCTAAGCGCTTAACCTCTTTTTTGGTCGGTGTTTCTTTTATAAGCTCAGAGCCAATTTGAATCGCTTTATCCCAACTCTGCTCAAATTCATAGAGATCCACCAGTAAAGTCAGAATTTTAGGCTGAAATTCGCTTTTCCGCGATGTGGATGCCATGTTTAGCAGCAAGCGCCCCGCTCGATCCAATAAACCCGCCGACATAAAATCGCTGGCCAATTCTAATTGCACCATGCGCATTTCACGTTGCGATATTTCAGGACGAGCAAGTAAGTTTTGATGAATATTAATAGCTTTTTGAATTTCGCCTTTCTTACGGAATAAATTTCCTAGTGTAAGGTGAATATCAAACGTATCGGAGTTGACTTCTAAAGAGTCGACAAAGGCATCAATTGCCTCAGAATGCTGGTCATTAAGTAAGTGATTAAGACCACGGAAATAATCGGTAGGAATACTTTTTTTGGTCTGTTTATTTTTCTTAGTCGGATTTTTGCGGCCCATTGCCCAGCCAACAAAAAGCGCGACAAATAGAACAAAAAACAACCCAATTTCGGTCAACTCAATTACTCCTTCCCGACATAAAGCTCTTTGGCAATAGAGGCTTTGCGTAAGGTATCCACTTCATCACGTGCTTTTTCGTATTTGCGGGTCAACACTTTAATCTGACGTTCACTTCGCATGTATGCAATGGAGCTTATCAATAGAGCAACACAAGCACCTACCGTAAAAGATAAAATGATATAGAGGGCGACGCTTAGTTGAGGACCTTGCCAAAAAACAAGATCAAGAGGAATAAGTTGCGGATTTCGGATAGCAAAAAACACACCTACGGCGAGAAAAAAAACAACGAAAACGGTGGAAATAACTCTTTTCAGCCATTTAAACATAAAACAACCTACCTAAAATAGAATGGCGATATTATGCCGTGATCGCTCAAAAATTTCGAGCCATAACGCGTAAATTAGTTAAGTTCATTTATCTCGTTATCAGGTAAATTGACCAACTCTCTCAATTCCTTACCCGGTTTAAAATGAGGTACATATTTTGCTCTCAGCTCAACAGACTCCCCAGTTTTAGGGTTTCTACCAATTCTAGGTGCTCGATAATGCAGAGAAAAACTCCCAAAGCCTCTTATCTCGATGCGCTCACCATTCGCCAAAGAATCAGACATATGCTCCAGCATTGCCTTAATTGCTTGCTCGACATCTTTCACCGGCAAATGGGATTGCTGATCGATTAGTAGCTCTATCAGCTCAGATTTTGTCATTACTGTCCTCGCGACTATATTTTGATCACAGTGTAAGACTAGCTAAATTCAGAAAGAAAGCAATAAGTTAACGCACTTTAGGGTTATTTTTACTCAATTTATTCTATTGTAATAGCGAATATTACGAATGGATGCGTTCCACAACTAGCATAGAAGCAGTCTAGCTTTTATAATATCGTCCATATTTAATACATTGGAAGAAATAATCATGAGCTATAGCAAAATCCCAGCGGGCAAAGATGTTCCAAATGACATCAACGTAATCATCGAAATCCCAGCACAAGCGAATCCTGTTAAATACGAAGTAGATAAAGACATGGATGCGCTTGTTGTTGATCGATTCATGACTGCCCCAATGTTTTACCCAGCAAACTACGGCTACGTAAATAATACATTGGCTGACGATGGCGACCCAGTAGATGTATTGGTAATTACGCCTTACCCTGTAGTTCCTGGTTCTGTTATTCGCTGCCGCCCTGTTGGCGTTTTAAACATGTCTGACGAAGCAGGCATGGACGCTAAATTGGTTGCCGTACCTCATGAAAAACTAAGCAAAGAATACGGCCACATCCAAGATGTAAACGATATTCCACAATTGCTACGTGATCAAATTGAACATTTCTTCGAAAACTACAAAACCCTTGAAAAAGGCAAGTGGGTAAAAGTTGAAGGCTGGGCAAACGCCGAAGAAGCGAAAAAAGCCATTATCGAAGGTGTAGAAGCTTACAACGCACAATAGAATAACGACTAAGACGTTATCTCACTGCTAAAGACATAAAAAAACCGATCCTAAGATCGGTTTTTTTATGTCTATTAACTTTCTATGTTACTAAAAAGTTTATTCCATAGAATCAAGAAAACGCTCAGCATCCAGAGCGGCCATGCAACCTGTTCCAGCTGAGGTAATTGCTTGGCGATAAATGTGATCAGACACATCACCCGCCGCGAAAACACCATCAATGCTTGTTTGAGTTGCGTTACCATGCGAGCCAGTTTGAACTTTAATATAGCCATCTTTCATTTCTAGCTGGCCTTGGAAAATATCTGTATTTGGCTTATGGCCGATAGCAATAAACACACCTGCAACGGCAAGATCTTTAGACTCGCCCGTTTCATTGTTCTTAATACGAACACCTGTCACACCCGCACTATCACCCAACACCTCATCAAGCTCAGAATACCACTCAATTTTCACATTGCCGTTTTTCGCTTTTTCCATCAATTTATCCGCAAGAATTTTCTCTGAACGGAATTTATCACGACGGTGAATAACGGTAACCGTTTTTGCGATATTAGACAGATACAATGCTTCTTCAACAGCTGTGTTACCGCCACCGATTACCGCTACATCTTGATTACGATAGAAAAAACCATCGCAAGTCGCGCAAGCAGACACGCCCTGCCCCATGAATTTTGTTTCGCTTTCTAGGCCCAAATATTGAGCGCTTGCGCCCGTTGAAATGATCAAGGCATCACAAGTATAAACACCACTGTCGCCTTCTAGACGGAAAGGACGGTTTTCTAAATCGACTTTATTAACGTGATCGAAAATAATTTCTGTTTCAAAACGCTCAGCATGCTTACGCATACGCTCCATCAATTCTGGACCTTGCACGCCTTGGTCATCACCTGGCCAGTTATCAACGTCCGTTGTTGTCGTCAACTGACCACCCATTTGCATACCGGTAATCATTACAGGATTAAGATTGGCACGCGCGGCATAAACAGCCGCCGTGTAACCCGCGGGACCTGAACCTAAAATCATCAATTTAGCGTGTTTTACATCGCTCATGTTATTGCTCCTGTAAATGAATGCTTGCCTGACACCTAAAGATGACAAGCTAAAAATGCTGTGATCAATTCTAACGAAAATCGGATGAAATTCTTAGAGAAAAATATTAATTACTGAGATAGGGGCTATCTATGAGTTTTCAAGCGCTTGTCTAGTTTAAAGTGAACAAGCCGCACATTCTGGGTCTGGCGTTAAACGCATATCACGCCAGCGACCTTCAAATCCATCAAACAGCCGCAACAAGCCGTGTTGAACTTCACCACAACCACTGGCTAACTTTAACGCTTCAAGCCCTTGGAAAACGCCTAATAAGCCAACAACAGGCGCAACGATACCACTTTCATTACAGCTTAACTGCTGATCCGATAACGAAGGATAAAGACACTCATAACATGGCGTAGATTTTTGATGGTACAAAAAGCTTACTAACTGACCTTCCCATCGAATAGCGGCCGCACTGACCAGCGGTTTTTTTAACACCAAACACGCCCGATTAATTGCCTGTCTGGCGGTGAAATTATCAGTGCAATCCAACACAACATCTGCTTCTTCAACCGCTTTTGATAACGATTCGCCCGATAGTTTATGAGCAATAGTATGGATTTTCACTGTCGCGTTTTTTTGAGCTAGCTGCTCTGCCGCAGCCACCACTTTATTTAACCCAATCTGACTTTCATTGTAGAGCACTTGACGAGGAAGGTTGCTACTTTCCAGCTGATCTCCATCAGCTAAAGTCAAACACCCCACCCCAGACGTCGCCAAATACGTCGCGGCAATATTTCCAAGCCCACCCAAACCGATCACCAACACTTTCGCTTGAGCAAGTTTTAACTGCCCTTGGATATCGAAATTCGGCAATAATAATTGACGACTGTAACGATCTAACTCTGATTCGTTCATTTTCACCTTACTTTCTTTATGTTCATCCTGCCCGACCAGTCAATTCTTTGATAAACTGGTGTTATTATCCCTTCCACGAGCACCCACCATGAGATTTCCCGGCAGACGCAAACTTAAACATTATTTCCCGGTATCTCAACCAAAACCGGTTTTACCTACATCAGAAGTACAACCTGATAAAGACACGTATATCGTAGGTTTGGATGAAACCATTGTCGATGTGGTTGCCAATGTCTCCGATCAATTTCTAGAGACATTCAATATCCAAAAAGGTCTTTCAAACCTTGTGGACCCTGAAACTGCCTCCGCTATTTACAGCGAATTAACGGCTCAAAATAGCATATCAGATCATTTTGCTGGCGGAACGATTGGTAATACGATCCATAACTACTCCGTACTGGCCGATGATAAATCTGTTTTGCTTGGTGTCATGTCAGCCAATATCACGCTGGGATCCCCAGCTTATCATTATATCTGTCACACCAGCAGTAAAGTCGATATGAACCACCTGCAAGGCGTGGCTGGTGATATTGGCCGCGGTATCACCTTGATTACGCCTGATGGCGAACGAACCTTCGCTATTGCGCCAGGTGACATGGATGAACTAGATATCGATCACATCCCAGAAAACATCATCGCTGGGGCGGCGGCGTTAGTCACTTGTGCTTACCCATTGAGGCATCAAGGCAAGCCCATCAAACAAGCCATGGTAAAAGCGTTACAGTACGCCCATCAGCACCATGTGCCTACGGTACTAACATTAGGCACTAAACATCTAGTAGAAGAACATCGAGAGGAACTGCTTGAGCTCATTAAAAACTATGTGAATGTGCTCGCCATGAACGAACTGGAAGCAGAGGCGCTCACCGGGCTTGCTGATCCACTTCTAGCCGCTGAGGCAATGCTAGAGTATGTTGATATCGTTTTGCTCACAGCAGGCCCTGATGGCATGTATCTCTGCGGTCATACTGACGACGAGTTTAAACGTGAAACCACTAACCCGATTAAGTCCGGTGGTTTGGCCGATTTTAACCGTTGGGAATTCAGCCGTCCGATGTTACGAGAAGCCTGTAAACAGCCGATTAAAGTCTTCTCGCATATTGATCCTTACATGGGCGGACCAGAAAAAATCCGCAACACCAATGGCGCAGGTGATGGGGCGTTATCCGCGTTATTGCATGATATTTCAGCAAACCATTTTCACAAAGAGACCATCCCAAACTCAAGCAAACACTCAGCTCCTTTTCTAGCCTACTCTTCGTTCGCTCAGATCTGTAAATACTCCAACCGCGTTAGCTATGAAATACTTGCTCACAACGCTTCTAGGCTTTCCAGAGGGTTACCAGAACGAGAAGACAGTTTAGAAGAAGCGTATTGGGAAAGATAAATTAATCCTATTTTTCAGACATAAAAAAACCATGCTCTGCATGGTTTTTTTTACCCTAATTAAAGTCTCGACTTCAAAGAGTAAATTAATTCATTGCTTCGATACCAAGAGCCTCATTTCGCTCAAACATACGATTAAGCTCAAGCAAGATAACCAACTCTTCTTCTTTTTGATAAACACCTTGAATAAACTTCAGCGCTTCATCATTACCAACGCTAGGACTTTGCTCAATCTCACTTTGGTATAAATAAAACACTTCTTGAACCGCATCGACAAGCAAGCCAACTTGTTCACCGTCATGTTCAATAATAATAATTCGAGTATCGTCACTAATAGTGCATTCAGGCAAACTAAAACGTACTCGAGTATCAACCACCGTGACGACATTACCACGCAAATTAACGATACCTAACACATAAGAAGGCGCACCTGGAACGGGAGCGATTTCGCTATAACGCAGCACTTCTTTAATTTGCATGACGTTAATACCATAAGTTTCGTCAATTAACTTAAAGGTTAGATACTGCAACAATTCGCCTTTGTTCGTTTCAGATAAGGCTTTCCCGTTTTCTTTAATAGGCGCTACTTCAGACATGGCTCAAATCCATATTTAATTTAATTCAATTAGAGTAATGTAGAACTCATCACATGTTTTGTCTAGCTTAACCAAACAGTGACGAGTCTACGAGCAACGTTAAGTAACAATTAGTTGTCTTGTTGTATCCCAACTATTGTCCAATTTGCATTAGCGTCTGACGTACTCTTTTCCAAGTGCCAAATTTCATTGGTGTCTGATGTCTCATCACCTTCTTTAATCCAACCTGAAAATTGGAGAGAAATAGACGCGGTAGAACCAATTTGCTCACCGCGAACAATTTCAACCATCAAAGAGACGACTTCTGTACGAGGCTTGTTATCACCGTAAGTAGCACGCTCTGTAACCAATAGGTTATAAAGTTCAGGGCTAACATAATCTAAAATTTCATCAAAGTTATTGTCATCCCACGCTTTTTGCAAAGTGATGTAATGGTTCTTTGCTTCAGCAACAAAAGTTTGCTCATTAAATCCTTCTGGCAGCTTAATGTCTGATTGACCACCAAAACCTGAAATGCCGGTCATTGGTGACGCTTGACCACTCTCATTAGCCGATCCAGACATGTTACGAAACATGCCATTTCCAGCCGCAGATTCTGCAGCGGCACGACGTTTCGGTGCAATAAAGAATTTGTAAATTAAGAATCCAATCAAGGCGAACAGCAATATGTCACCAAAAGAAATACCAGAGAATGCGCCGCTACCAAACAAAGTTGCAAAAAGGCCGCCTACTAACAAACCACCTAACAAGCCTCCACCTAAACCGCCTAAGAAGCCGCCTCTTTTAGTACCTGCCGCTGCAGAGCTAGCCGTACCCGTTGTGTTTGCAGACGTTGTTTTAGACTTGGAGATGGAAAAACTCTTACCGAAGCTTTTACTACCGCCAAATTTTTTCGCCTGAACATCGGCGCTGTAACCACCTACACCGATTGCCAAAACACAAGCCATAAACATAGCAAATACTGTTGTTCTCACAAAAACTCTCCTTTATTTAAAATTGACCAAACCAACGGCACTGCGTAGGTTTGAAATCATTATACGTGCACGAGCTCTCGCCTTTTCAGCACCTGCTTGTAAAATTTCTTCTACATGAGCAGGGTTTGCCATCAGTTCAAGATACTTTTCACGGGGTTCACTAAGTTGACCATTAACCAGAGCAAAAAGTTCCTTCTTCGCTTCACCCCATGCAATACCTTCTGCAAATTTCTGACGCATTTGCGCCGTCTGCTCAGGTGTTGCAAAGGCTTGGTAAATTTCAAATACCGTAGAATCATTCGGGTCTTTCGCTTCGCCCGGCTCTAACAGATTCGTTTTGATTTTATTAATACCTTTTTGTAGCTTTTTCTCAGTATCAAACAAGGGAATCGTGTTGTTGTAGCTCTTGCTCATTTTGCGACCATCTAGGCCTTTGAGTATCGAGCCTTCTTCGCCAACCACCGCTTCAGGTAAGACAAAATGCTCACCAAACAAATGGTTAAAACGACCAGCAATATCACGTGCCATTTCAATGTGTTGAATTTGATCTCGACCAACAGGTACTTTATGGGCATTGAACGCCAAAATATCAGCGGCCATTAAAACAGGGTAACAAAACAACCCCATGGTGATACCGAAGTCAGGATCTTGCTCATTCTCAAGGTTAGCATCCACCGCACCTTTGTAGGCGTGCGCACGGTTCATCAAGCCTTTTGACGTAACACACGTCAGCAACCAATTTAACTCAGCAATTTCAGGAATATCAGATTGGCGGTAAAACGTTGCTTTGTCAGTATCCAATCCGCATGCTAGCCATGTTGCTGCTATCTCTAATCGAGACTGCTTTACGCGCTCAGGATCCTGACACTTAATCAATGCATGATAATCAGCAAGGAAGAAGTAAGACTCCGTATTTTCTTGACGACTTGCTTCTATCGCAGGACGTATGGCACCAACATAGTTGCCTAAATGTGGTGTGCCCGTGGTGGTAACACCAGTTAAAACAATTTCTTTTGCCATTGTTACTACTCTTTCCTACTTAACATTGTATCGGGGCTTACTAGCGCTCAAATGCGGCTACCCTATCATAAAAAAATCCTAGCAAGAATTGTAATAAAACGATTCTTTAATTCGATGCGTTATAAGCCCTTTAAAAGGATTCACTATTAGTGGAGTCAAATACCCCAATATCAAGCATCCCAAATGAAGCAAGACTCATTAATTAGGCCAAAGCGCCTCAATAAGTCCCGAGTGGCGCTGAATGCGTGCGTGCGTCGCATTGCGAATCAAACTGCTCGCACCCCATAAAGTAACGTCTTTTTTAGCCCTTGTGATGCCGGTATACAGCAACTCTTTGGTCAATACTGGTGAAGGTGTTATTGGCAACAATAAAGCAACTCGGTCAAACTCAGAGCCTTGCGACTTATGCACCGTCATCGCAAACACCACTTCAAACTCACTGAGTCGACTCGGCAACAAACCAGTAAAGCTGCCATCAGGCTGCATAAACCAAACCCGAAGTCGTTGAGAGTCGTCAGGCATGCACAAGCCAATATCACCATTAAACAACCCCAATGCCGCGTCGTTTCTGGTGAGCATCACCGCTTTTCCTGGATACCAAACATGCGGATCTTTGACTCGACCTCGTTGATAAAAATACAGTTCCAAATGCGCATTGATCTTCTCAACACCAAACTCACCCTGACGCACCGCCGTCAGAATTTGGTAACGTGAAAAAGTCGCATACAATTCTGCGATTCCACGCTTCTGGCGCACCGCTTCCCAATAGTCATCGTAGCCTTTTGCCAAGGTGGCAATATCCGCTTTCGTTTGCCCTTCCTCGGGCACGCACCAATGAACATCATCGCGACCCGATTGCAGACAACGCAAAACACCTTTTGCATCACCGGCATTCATCGCCTTTGCCAAATGCCCAATACCACTGTTTGCATGAAATCGATAACTGGTGCGCAACAAAGTTAACGCCCGGCTGATAGGAGGCGCTAAGGCGTTCCCAAATGGCGTTATATCTTCCCCTGTTACAAACGCCAAACGCGCCGCCCATTCCGGTCGGAAATACACATTTTCAATACCAAAGGATAAATCCCCAAGCACACTGCCCGCTTCTACCGACGCTAACTGATCTTTATCGCCCAACAAAATCAAGCGTGCATGGGGCGGCATGGCATCAATAAGTTTTGCCATCATCGGCAAATCGACCATGGAAACCTCATCAACCAATAGAACATCTAGGTGCAAAGGGTTGTCTTTATTATGTTTAAAGCGACTACGGCCAAAATCACTGCCCAACAAACGATGCAGGGTACTGGCTTGCTCTGGAATCGCCTGCTTGATTTCATCGCTTAGCGGTAAATCCGCTTTAGCGCTGGAAATGGATTCCGTTAACCGTGCCGCCGCTTTCCCTGTGGGAGCCGCCAACTCAATACGCAAAGGCTTACCTTGTGAAAAAGACTGCGCCACTAGCAAAGCCAATAACTTAGTTACCGTGGTGGTTTTACCCGTTCCTGGGCCGCCACTGATCACGGAAAAAGGCAAACTTGCAGCGTTCGCGACCGATACCTTTTGCCAATTGACGGTTTCAGATGTCTCTGGAAAAAGCTGAGCCAGTAAACCCGCGTCAACATCGAACGGAGCGACATCAAATTGTTTTTTGAAATAATTCAATACCTGTTGTTCATATTGATAATAACGATACAAATACAAACGCGTGCCCACTAACACCATGGGACGCTCCGCCAAATTTGGCGCCGTGGCAACTAAACAACTCGCGTTCAACGCGTCACACCAAGCCTGAACGCTGTTTACGCCGCCCGCTGCCAAAGCATTACGTAATTCATCAACACTCATGCCTTCTGGCGGCATTTGCCAAAGCGTCGCTAAATCAATACAAATATGGCCCGCACCAAGATACGCGCTGCATAAAGCCCCTGCCATCCAAACACTATGATCGTTTTCAGCAGCATGCTGAGCCAGTTGCTCAATCCACTGACAATCAATGGCTCTAAACACACCTTTTGCCTGCAATGTCGACAAACTCACTTGAGCTGGGGAGCCGTTTTCTAGCAAGCGATCTTCTGACGGTGTTAATTGATCAAAAATGCCCATTTGATTAGAAAAGTCCATATTGCACCGCCTCCTCTGTCACCGCGTCTCCGCTAAACAGATTGTCCAGCGCCGTCAAATGCTCAAGCGATAAACGCGTTTCAAACACCCCTGTTTTCTGCTCAGGTTTCATGCCACGCAAGAACAAATACACCACACCGCCAACGTGTTTTTCGTAGTCATAATTTGGCAATCGCTGCTTCAACAAACGATGTAATGCCAAGGTGTACAACTGATATTGTAAATCGTACCTGTGCTCTGCCATCGCATGCACCAGCTTATCTGGTTCGTAATCCGTAAAATCATCACCTAAATAATTAGACTTATAATCCAGCACGTAATAACGACCTTGCCATTCAAACAGCAAATCGATAAAGCCTTTTAACATACCTTTTAACGGCCTATCTTGGATCAATGGTGACACCCGAGAGACCGCATCGTGCTCACGCGAAATACGATCAAGTTGCAAGGCATTCATGCCATCCACCGGTATAAAAAACTCTAATTCCTTGCGACAAGCCGACTGTGTTAATCCGCCAAGACTCATACCTTCCACCAACTCAGTATTGACAATATCGGGTAGCCATTCACTCAGTACGGTTTGCCATTCATCAAATCCCTGACGTTCATAAAAGTCGGCCATGAGCTTATGATGACTGTTTTTTAACAAGTCATGAAAGCTCGGATTGGCTACTACATTATGCAAGGCTTTGCCTTCCAAAGTATCATGCAAAAAAGTGCCTGGCTTGGCGCCTTTAGGAAAAGTAAATCGATTCTGCTGCGGCTCTGCCAGCAACTCTGGCTCTTCAATGTCGTCCGCTAAAGGATCGACCAGCCGCATGGTTTCATCCAATCCAGGCAAACTTTCGTCGTGACGCTCTTTGTCTTCCACCACAAGAGAAGAATAGCTGCCAACCCACCAGTCACGCTCTACGCGCCCAGTGAATTGACGAGCCTGTGGTGTAAGCAATTCAATCTGAGCCATTTTGAAACGCGGCAACATTGGCGACTCGTCCGGTAAATCCTGCACGCTCATTTGTTCTGTGCGATAACGTCCGCAAAGTCGCTCTAAACTCGGATACAAAGCGCCCGCCTCAAGCAACTCGCCTTCTGCGATCAAAGCGCCAACGCCACTAAGATGTACATCCGACGAAGCACCACGAGATTTATTGGCTTTTTTCCCCACCTCCATCGAACCGATAAAACAGGCCTCTTTTGAGCGAGTTAATGCCACGTACGCCAAGCGAATCTCTGCTGCGTACAGTTCTTCTTTGTGGCGCTCGGTTTGCGCTTCATCTGGGTCGATGGCAATCCACAATTGCTGTTGATCGTCGTGAAAAAGCGCGGAAGTGCCTTGATCTCGATAAGGGGTAAACGCAAACGGCAAATACACTATTGGGTATTCCAAGCCCTTACTTTTATGAATCGTCACAATTCGAACCAGCTCAGCGTCCGTTTCAAGACGGATCTTTTGCTCATCACTGTTGCCGTTGGGGTTTTGAATGGCTAACTTGAGATAGCGCAACACGCCTTCTTTAGAATCCAGTTCTAAGGATTTTTGCTGAAGTTTTTCGGTTAAATGCAGAAAATCCGTTAAGCGACGCTCGCCACCGATATGACTCAGCATGTGCGTTGCCAATGCCACATCCTGCATAAACTCTCGCAACATGGGCAGCAAGCCTTGCTGGTCCCACAATTCCAAATAATGACGGAAAGCCTGTACCCATTTTTCATAGACCACATCGTCGTGGTTTAACGTATCAAGCTCTTCCAACGACCATTCCACCAAACTGGTTGCCAACGCAGAACGCAGTTTACTTTCCTGTCCATTGGATAAAATGGCCGTCAGTACAATTAATAACTCACGAGCTTCGACCGTTTCAAATACAGACCCTTTGTCGCTCAAATACACACTGGCAATACCACGTTGCCGAAGAGCGTCTTTAAGCGCATTGGCTTGACTAAAATTGGTCACCAATAAGGCAACATCTTTGGGTCGCACGCCCTGTTCGCCAATCAAAGCCTGATTCAACTGGCCGTCGAGCAACAATGCATGCAAATGCGCGGCACAAGATTCTGCCATCGCATTGCGGTAATCCTTAGAAGAAACTGGCTCATCAGAATGACGATACAAGAATTGCAATGCCGCTTGAGTTTGACCTTGTCGAATAAATCGGCCCGCCACACCACGATCTTGCACTTCCACAAAGGGAATACCATTAACTCGGAAGGGTTCTTTTTGTGTCGTAAACAAGCCATTAACCGATTGAATCATCGCCGCGGAAGAACGGTAATTGGTGGCCAGAGAATAGACTTTATCGACGTGTTTTTTGGCGGACAAATAAGTATAAATATCGGCACCTCGAAACGCATAAATAGCCTGCTTTGGGTCGCCAATCATGATCAAACCCAATGCGTTTTGGTCAACTTGTGCGGATTCATAAATGGTCGAAAAAATTCGATACTGCACCGCGTCTGTGTCTTGAAATTCATCAATCAAAGCAATCGGATACAGATGACGAATCCGCTCCGCCAATTTACCGGCTTCGTCTTGCGCCAACGCCACGTCCAACGAGGTTAACAAATCCGTGAAGGTTAACGACTGGGTGCTACGCTTCCAACGCTTCATACGTTCTTGCGTCTGCTGCCAAAGCTGAGTAAGCAGAACGGCTTTTAATCGGCCAGCATCTGGGAAACTGTCGCGCAGCGATTGCACCAAATCAAAAAATTCATGGGCAGGTAAATCACCGCTTTTGCTTAATCGACTGGCGTGTTCATTGCTGTCAAATTTTTCTAGGCTCTTATCCAATTCAAAACGGCTTGAATGAGCCCATTGCGTCATGGCTTGAATGTCTTTCGATGGGTCTTTGCGCCAGAAAGTACGTTTGATACCACTGCGCTCAAGCGCTTCAATAATGTCGTGTGATTGTGACAACCACATGGCTTTCACGCTTTTCATTGTTTGCTGCGCCTGACTCAAGGCATTTTCCCAATCGTAATCAGGCACAACCAATTTTGCATCTGGCTGGTTGTTCAACAAATACAAATCTTTCAGCAAGGCATCAGGGTTTGACCAAATCGGCTGAATCAAGGCGGCTTTGGTGTCATCCATCGGATAAAACACACTGCGCCAAACATCTTTCACCGCCATCGACAATGGCGCCAGCTCATCGGTTTCAATGGTTTGCTGAAACAGCATGCGGCTTTCAAAGGCGTTTTGGCTCAACATACGCTGACAAAAACCATGGATGGTGAACACCGCGGCTTCGTCCATTTGTTTTTCAGCATAAAGCAGCTTTTCAATAGCGCCGGATCGCTGGACATCGGACATTTTCGCCAACCAATCGGCCAAAAAAACGTCATTGCTCTCACCTTGCAATAAGGCTTTTCGCGCCACACGAATCCGCTCACGAATTCGTGCTTTTAGCTCTGCCGTGGCCGCTTCGGTAAAGGTCACCACCAAAATCTGATCAACCGTTAACGGTTTGTCCAAATCACCGTCTTGCCCCGTTGGTACTAATAAACGCAAATACAGGTTGGCGATCGTATAGGTCTTCCCCGTACCCGCACTGGCTTCGATCAAACGTTTGCCAAACAAAGGAAACGTCAGCGCGTTAAGTTGCTCTGGAACAGCCGAAAAGCTCGACGTGGAATCACTCATTCCATCACCTCCAAGTGGCGGTGCATGGGCAACCAAATCTGCTCACACAAACGAACGAAGGTGTCTTTTTGATCGGTCAAATCAGCATAGTAGCGCTGCCAATAAGCGTCATCGACTTCACTACGAGTAAACATACTGCTGTTCTCTTGATAAATCTTCAACGCTTGCTCCCATGCTATGTCAGCGTCTTCTTCCGCTTTGCTGGAACAATAACTTTTGCACCATGCATCGGCACTTTTTGCGGGCAAAGCAATCGGCTGGCATAAACCCAATTGCAGCAAGGCCAACATATTCGTTAAATGCTCCATGGCTTCTTTGGGCGGTATCAAGATGAAACTGTGCTGCAGCAACTTGCCCATTTTCGTAAGGTTAATCAGATGATGTTGTTTTGGTGTGCCTTGTGCGCACAAAGCCAGATGCTCTATCCACGCTTGCATTTTTTGATGAGCAGACAGATCACCAATGCGATAAGACAAACGTGTGGTTGCCGTCGGTAAATCCAACCACGCTTGTAAAACAAGACTGCCCAGTGGCAAGTTCACCTCAATAGGCTCACACTCTTCCAATGCGTAGCTTTGCAACACCGTCAGCAGTTGCCGGCATTGACCTTGGCTTTGCTGTAAAGACAAACGCCCCAGCGCACCATAAGGCAAGGCGCCCATGAGTGATAAGCGCTCAACAAACGGCACTTCGTCGCCTTTTAACATGGCTTGCAACAATGACTCCCGCAGTTGATAACCTGCCAAACCATCTAATGCAAACGGTTCATCTTCTTGCTCATCTTCTTCTTTTAAATTCAAATAGGCTTTTAAACGGCGCTGAGTAAAGTATCGCGCCGGATGAGCAATAAAACGTGACAGCTCGTCAAGCGCCATGTCAAAGCGAGATTGCTCTAATCCGTCGAGCGCGTTGAAGCCTCGCGGTTCTTCTTCAACGTTTGCGCTCAGTAAAGCCGGCAGCCATTGCTCATCATAACTGTATAGACGTTTATCAAAGTGATTCGTCACCTCGTCTTGTTTATCATGAGAACAATAATAGGCAGGATTAAACGGCTGTAATGGATGCTCGACAATCAGCGTATTCAACAAGGCCGACTGAGCATCGTCTGGCGCCAACGCATGATCGCCTTCAAACACACAACTTTGGCCGATGTACTCCAATAGCTCGCTTACCAAAATAGAAGGATTCTTGTCACTGTTATCTTGAATACTGCGTCCGACATAACTGATGTAGAAACAATCGCGCGCTGACATAAGCGCTTCAAGGAACAAATATTTGTCGTCTTCTCGTCGACTTCGGTCACCACTACGATATTGCCCAACCATGAGATCAAAGCCCATGGGTGCCACACTGCGCGGATAATCCCCTTCGTTGAGCCCCAAGACACAAATCACTTTAAACGGCACAGAACGCATTGGCATCAAGGTGCAGAAGTTCACTCGGCCCGCTAAGAAACGCTGACCGCCCTGAGATTCTTGCAACAAAGGCGACAACAGCTGTCGCAACACTTGCTGATCCAAAGGCGCGTCAAAATGCGCTTGTTGCCATTGCAGTGTCAAGGCATCCAATTGTTTACTCAACAAGGCAGGAAACCCATCGTCTTCATCGACCAAGAAAAACTGCTCGGACAAATAATACAAGGTCGAAATCCACTCTTTCGGCGATAAAGACTGCATTAGGCGAACTTGAGCGTCATTGATGGCAACCAAAAACTCAGCCAACTTACCCGCCACCGACGCTTCCAATCCTTCTACGTCGCCATAACTCAAGGTGCCTTGCCAAATATGATCGTGACCCATGGCATAACCTAACAACATGCGGCGCACGCCGTTTAGCCAAGTATGAGATTCCTGCATGGGCAAATCGTGTTGCTCGGCGGTGTGCCCATCCAATCCCCAGCGCACGCCAACTTCCATCGACCATTGGCGAATACGTTCTAATTCATCTGACGTTAACTCAAATCGCGCCAGCACCGCGGGCACTTCCAACACACTGATTAATTCCGATAAGGTAAAACGACTTTCGGCCAGACCTAGCAAATACAAATAGGCATCGACGATTGGATTTTCCATGCCACCAGATTGGTCGATTAAGGCAAACGGGATACGTTTTCTGCTTTGTGCTTGTCTACTTCCGCCACTTGTTTTTTCAGTCCCGCTGCTTTTAACACCACCAAAGACGGCTTTCACAAAAGGGCTGTAGGCGTTGACGTCGGGCAACATCACGATGATGTCTTTTGGTGTCAGACTGGGGTTTTGCTCGAACATTTGCAGCAATTGATCGTACAATACTTCCACTTCACGCAATGGGCTGTGGCAAAGATGCACACGAATACTTTGATCACCCTCCGCGATACGATGTCGATATTCGGCGCTGGCAATGGTTGAATCTCTTTCTTCTTGAGATCCGTGGTTTTCTAAGGTCAGCACATCTTGCTGAACCCACTGCAGCAAACCACTCGATTGTTGGGTTTGATAATTTTCAAAGACTTCTAACTCACTGTCTGCCATCTCTTGAAGCTGCGCTATATAATCTCGTCCCAATCGTCCCCAGCTGGCCAGTAGCGGATTGGCATCAAGGTGTAACGTGTCGGTGCTCAATCCAGGCTTGAGGGTTTGGCGCTTTATTTCTCGTCCAAGGTAATGCTTGTCAACGACGTCGCCCCAATAAAAGCGACAGGGATTCTGTAGAAAAAGATGCACATCAATCCAACCCGATGCCGCGAGTACTCGTAAGGATTCAAGCGTATTAGGTGGCAAAGAAGAAACGCCAAAAATAAAAATACGTTCAGGAACGCCAACCGGACGAGTCGAAGACTGCGCGGCGTCTTGCAAGGCTTCAATCAAATTACCACGATGATACAAGGACGTACCTTGTTCGCTCACATCAGCCACCAAATCTCGCCATAAAATGGCTTGCCATGGCTGTTGCTCAAACAAGGCTTCTAAGGCTTTGTCCGTGCCTTTGCCAAAAGCGCCGCCCGCTTCCCAAACTTTGATCCAATCAGGACGATACACCAAATATTGGTCATAAATATCGGCAATGCTGCTGCATAGCTGAAAGCGCCGAACCTGTGAATCATCTTCTTCTAAATACCAGCTAAGCGCTTGGAATTCATCATCACCCAAACGCGAATCCAATAAACGCATCAAACGCCACACCAAAAACGGCTTATTGAACTCACTTTGCGCCGGAATATCGTCAAGCGTCTGTGAAAAAGTTTGCCAAACAAACGTCGAGGGAAGAGGAAAAACCAAACCCGCGGCAATAGAATGAGATTGTGCCAAAAACATTTTTAACCATTGAGCCATCCCTGGGTTTTGCACCAAGATACACTCATCATCAAAAGGATTTTCTGGCGGTGAAAGAGCCAAAATCTTAGCCAGTAACACAGCTAAATCCTCTAGACGGTTACCTGTGTAAAGTTGAAACATGCACGAGCCCTACGCTTTAGAAAAAAGATCAATAAAACAGTTTAGAAAAAGGTCGCCATTAAATGAAAGGGAAAGTTAAGCAAAACTCTCGACCAATAATGAAATCTACAACAAGCCTAACCTTGGACAAGGTAAAAAAGAAGAAGGGATTTGAGTTGTTTGGTATTTGAATTGCTAATGGTGGAGCCTAGCGGGATCGAACCGCTGACCTGTTCGCTGCCAGCGAACCGCTCTCCCAGCTGAGCTAAGGCCCCACAAAACGCGTAGCGTCAGTGGACAGAATGTCCTGAGATTGTTGTTTACCGCTTTCAATAGTCGCATTGAAATTGGTGGAGCCTAGCGGGATCGAACCGCTGACCTGTTCGCTGCCAGCGAACCGCTCTCCCAGCTGAGCTAAGGCCCCAAAACAGCGGTGAATTCTATGGATACTAGTAATTACTGTCAACCTTTTTGACACCCATTTCAATTTTATCAAACAACAAAACGGCTTCCATGCCGTTCCTATTGTAACGGGGGAGAAATGTGTGTTTCTATGGTCTGTTGTTATAAAAAATATAAAGCAACAATGATACCAAAGACCATAGGCAATAAGAGGCACGTATGATTGAATTTCCAAAGGTGTTAGATGATCTAATGATGGCTCAGCAACCAATACTCAAAAGAACAAAAGAAATTTTTGGGTATGAGCTTTTATTCCGTGGAAAGGACGCTCTAAATGCCAACGTTTCAAATGGCGAAACCGCTACCAGCCAAGTTTTGGTTAACCTGTGTATTGGTATCACAAAATTAGAGTCACAATTAAGAAAACCTTTTTTTATCAATATGACGACGGAGCTGATGCTATCTGACGCATTTTTTCCGATTGACCCAGATACTGTCTATATTGAAATACTCGAAAGCCAAAAACTGACCCCTGAGTTTTTTACGGCCTTAGAAAAGTGGCGTTCCGCTGGCTATCGATTTGCTTTAGACGATTATCAATTTGATGCTGCTTATGAAGCCTTATTGCCATGGGTATCCATTGTCAAAGTTGACGTTCTTGCAACGCACCCTGAAAAATACTTAAAAAAAATTACTGACCTCAAAGCCAGAGGGCTTATCTTACTCGCTGAAAAAGTGGAAGACTTAGCGATGTTTGAACTTTGTAAAAAGCTTGGATTCGACCTGTTCCAAGGCTATTTTCTACAACGTCCAGAAATCATTAAAGGCAAAAAAATAGACTCTGCAACGCACGGCGCCATAGAACTGGTTAATGCGCTGCAAAACAAAGACGTTAGTATAGAAACCATTACCAACCTAGTCGGTAAAAATCCAAAATTGTCTTATCAACTATTACGCATTCTTAATAGCCCAGTGTGCGGCGTACCTAAAACCGTTGTATCGATCAAAGAAGCTGTCGTCTTTTTAGGTCTTGTCAAATTAAAAAAATGGGCGCTACTTATCACACTAACGTCATCAACCAACCAACCGATGGCTTTGCTCAAAGTACTGTTAACTCGTGGACGCTGCTGCCAACTGCTTGCTGAAAGTAAAAAGTCCAACTTGACCGATTCTGCTTTCATGGTGGGTTTGATGTCCGGCATAGACGCCGTATTCAACGTAGAAAAGTCCGTTGTATTAGAGCAAATCGCGCTAGATAAGTACTCACTTGCCGCCATCATGACTCAATCCGGAGAATTGGGCGCTTATTTGACCCAGACCTTAAACTGCGAAGAACAAAACTGGGGTAATATTGAATCTATGCCAGCAACAGAAAGAACGACCTTAAATCGAGCATTTCTGGACGCTATGTTGTGGTCAGATGAAGTAATGAAGTCTATTAACTAAATAAAATATTTTTATTTTAGGTTAAACGATTGACACCTATACAAAAAAACATAGAATACGTTTCACCTTTTTCAAGGCCAGTGTGGTGGAATTGGTAGACACGACGGATTCAAAATCCGTTGCCTTCGGGTGTGGCGGTTCGAGTCCGCCTACTGGTACCAACATAAAAAAAGCGCTTACTTCGGTAAGCGCTTTTTTTTGCCTATTTAGTGCCCATCAAATTAATGGTCATCAAAACCATGAAGCACATAGTCTGGTAAATCTTCTTCATTCGGTATTGGTGTCGAAGCGCCTGTTTCATCAATCGCAACAAACTTAAACATCCCTTCTGTCACTTTTTCGCGCTGACCAATACGGCCACGACGAACCCAAGCTTCAACAAGAATATTCATCGACGTACGACCCACTGACTCTACTGTCGTATAGACACCTAGAATATCACCGACTTTGACAGGTCGAATAAAACTCATACTATCCAAAGCCACTGTTACAACACGAGATTGAGCTCGCTGTCCGGCACATATACCCGCTGCAATATCCATTTGCGAAACTACCCAACCACCAAAAATATCACCGGCAGGATTTGTATCCCCTGGCATCGCGACCGTCCTAGTCGTAAGACGACCCTTTGCCTTTTCTTCCAACCCTGACATAACGCTCTCTCATCGGTTTTTATCGTTTTTAAACACTGCTTATTGACTCTATTTTAAAAAGCACAGAGCAAAAAAATAATATCACAGACAACCCAAAACACTTACCGTAATAAGGGAAAATATCAAAGCGCTTTCACCACATCTGACTCATAATAAATCGCTGTTCCAGTCACTTCTGCCGTAGGGAAAGAAAAGCTTGAACCGATGGAAGTACCCACTCCACCGCCACTGCCGACAGCCAAGCCAACGCCTGTACCTAAACGTCGAAACGACAACTGCGTAACGCCATCCAGAATCACACCATTTGCACCAATCTTAGCCGCCTGCTCTCGCATCTCTAGAGTGGCTTTTTCCTCCCTAGACGCTTCTGAGAAGCCATTGTCACTCGATGCTCGTACACTGCCAATTATTTCATAGTCGAACGCAGGCGCTTCTGCAAACACAGACACTTGATCTACCTCAATCTCTGGACGCTGCTGCCCCGTGACCACATGAGACCCGGAAGCGCAGCCAAACAAGAGCACAGGCAATGCCAACACTGATAGGTATTTTATACGTTTCATCATTTTACCAACCTCATCTGAAGTTCAACATCATGACAGTGTTACATAAATAGAATGAAAGCAGATAGATAACACTGTGGATTTTTGAACAGAAGGGATACAAACAAACTAAATAACCCACAAGCAAGTAGACTACTTCTTATCTATGATCAAAGCGAAAGTGTCATCAATAGGATTAGACTCAATAGCACAGACCACCAAAGCAACTTCATACACCAAAAAACGATATGAAAGAAACGAGGTTCAGATGAGCGAATTATTAGAAAAAGACATTTCATGCCCTTATTGCGGAGAAAGTATCGACGTCGTCATTGAAATATTAGAGGAAAATCAAGAATACATTGAAGATTGCCAAGTCTGCTGCCGACCTATTGTCTTCAATATTGAAGTAGCATTTGATGGCTCACCTTCGATTTCTGTCCACTCGGAAGATGAGACGTATTAATAACTGAAGATAAAAGTCACACAATAAACTTGCAGTATAATGTCAGTGTTGAATTTTTCAAAAAATAACATATGTAACAAAAAGAAAGAACTGAATAAAAAAGCAGGAAGATATTACTAGAGATTGAGCAAGATAAGAGCTCTTTAGAAAGGAACAGGCAAAAAAAAGGCACCATAAATGGTGCCCGGGACCGGAATCGAACCGGTACGCTTATTCAGCGCAAGATTTTAAGTCTTGTGTGTCTACCAATTTCACCACCCGGGCATATCTGATTTTGGAGGCCGGAGTCGGAATCGAACCGGCGTTAACGGAGTTGCAGTCCGCTGCATGACCAC
>TARA_R110001632_G_scaffold90947_2_pt1 | contig 41816 bp, 27 predicted proteins | sample TARA_R110001632 | Tara Oceans TARA_R110001632 (sample SAMEA4398266) | marine metagenome | biome: Polar Biome; feature: [SRF] surface water layer (ENVO:00010504); material: water (ENVO:00002006), including particulate matter (ENVO:01000060) such as... | depth 5 m
GTAGCGGAATACTGCAACAGAATAATGCCTTAATTGACGGTGTCACCGACGTATCCGTGCTCGTAGGTGAGCCAGAGGGTCAAGTCATTGCATCTCTTACGGTGTCATCGTTTAACAACCACCTGGGTGAGCAACTCGATTACGACAGTTTACTCACCCAACTTACCGACACAGCGAAAATCATTACTGAACAGCTAGGGTGTTAACCTGCCTGCTGGACTGTATCGTTAGGCTTTACCCCCAGGTTTACTGTGTTGCCCAACGCCTGCAAAATGAGCTTTGTGCCTCTCGTTAACGGCCCTCAAAAATGCAGCTTTGAAAATAATTGACGCCACGAGGAGGCCAAATCACCTACTGATAGATCCATGAGTTATCCTACATCTCAGGCAGAATTCAAGAGGACGTGCAGCAAAGCAAAGTTATTATAACAGGAGGCGGTTTGGCTGGCCTGTATGCGGCCAACAGGCTTGAGGCGCTGAATATACCTTATTTATTGTTTGAATCAAAAGCCCGATTTTTTGGCCAACACAGTGGACTACCCCACTGTGTTGGCCAAAACGGCAGCTTGAATGCCATTGCTCCTCTGTCCAATATAACGGCTAACCATAGCCAGGACCTTGGTCCTACCTGGATATTTCCCCATCAGGTTAGAATACAGACCATGGCCAAGGAACTCGCTGTCAATTTATTAGCGTAATACTCTGCGGATGATGTGCTTTTTATGCCTCAAGCGTTGCAAAAGTACAGCAGATAGCTGGCGCTGGTGCCATGCAATTGTCTCGTGTTTAAGGTGGCATCGATCAGCTCACCAGAGCGCTAGTATGCAAACTGCTTAACGCCAATGCAGCGATTAAAATAAAACACGCCCACAATGTCAGTCAAGTGCACAAAGAAAGTAAAAACCGCACCTGGTAGATAACAGTTTTGCACAATGGGCCACCAGCGCAGCTAGCTGAGCCTGGTTACGGACAACCAGCAAAAGGGGCGGCTGAACACACCAAATATAGTGCAAAGCATTTGTTGCTTGGGCTGCCACCACGCATCATACAACGGGATTTGACAGTGCAAACCTGGGGCTCAGCCCTGCTCAATTAACGTTTACGATCGGTGCTAACCTGTATGGCGGCGCAAGGAAAATTTATTGCCACTTACCCCCGCGCATTCTGGCGTGAAAAAGGTTTATCAGGTCAGGCATTTAGTCAGGTCGGCCCCATGATCGAAATGCACAATGCCAGCAGCACCCGCCAACCGGCGCAAGGAAATAAGTGAACATCAGTTAACACAGGCTTGCCTGGATCAACTCGCCTTCTTTTACGGGGACGATGCTTACAGCGCGCAAAATTGTCACATCAAAGACTGGGCACAGGACCGATTCTCTACGAGCGAATACGATATTAATGAAGTATCTAAACATCCAGAATTTAATCGCACAGGGTTAGAACAAGAACTGCAAACACTCAAATTGCATCTGGCAGGGAGTGAATTCGCCCGCCATGATCCTGGCTATTTAGAGGGATCACTGGATGCCGCCGAGCATGCTATTGAACAGATCAATAACAATGTATCGCCGATTGCAATTTAAGTTCTAAAGGCGTTCAACATTGCCCTGCTCACCAGGACCCGAAGTCTGTTGCGACAACAATGACTGTTGAGCCTCGTGCTCAGCAGTTCACACATCGCCTTGCTCAACCAGAAGGTTTAGAAGTTGCGTTAATACAATGTCGATACGTACAGGGCGAAAACGCTTGGGGGCAAGCACCTGCAACAATGATATCTACATGTTTTATCTTTTTGGTTTCTCATTCTTTATGTGATTCACCTGTAGATATATTTTATCGCAGTACATACCAGCATTGAACACTGTTTATGATGTAACCATTAAAGCCAGCAAACTATTACCTTAACCTTAATAAATGACTTAACAATTAATATTGCTTTGCGAGACCGAAGTACAACCGAAATAATCTAGCCTGTTTTATTGGCCCAACCTTGCCGATATACCCGCACATCCGGTTTTACCTGATCGCTCAACATTTAGCGGATGAAAAGATGGTTCAAAACCAGCGGTTACGGGGTTTTGCCGTATAGCAAAAGTGGTTTAAAAACGAACACTGGTTAACTCCTAGCCCTGTATAAACATAAATGCACCAAATCCCAGAACCCCTACCTATATAAATTATTAACATCACTCACCACTAGACAATAATTCTAAGACCTGCAATTATTGACAATTGTTAACATTTAATAATTGTACGTTTCATTTAAAACTGACTTCCACTGATTACAAACTAAAAGTTGGACACTATGGATATATATAAATTTCTACCTTACGCAACACTGGTTTTAGGCATAACTCTGATAAGCGCTTGCGAAAAAGTAGCAGTCTCGGCTTCCAATGCAGAAACGGCACTGCAAGTCAAACAAACCACCGCAGAACAAGTACTGATTGATTTTGAATCTACCGACGTTCCCCCATGGATAGAAAAACGTAACATTGACTATGCCTTAACGTCAGATAACGGTGTCACCCAGGGTAGGCAAGCCTTAAAATTAATGTTTCACTCCAGTTTTGAGTACTCCGCATTGGATTTAAAACCGGATCCTTACTGGGATTGGAGTCATTTTGGCCCGATGAATGTAGCGTTTGACGTCACCAATACAAGTGATGTGTCGGTTCAACTTTATTTACGCGTACATGATCACAATAATAGCTCACATAATAGAAGTATCAGTATCCCTGCCGGCAGCTCAGCAACCTATTATGCGGATTTAAGCGGAGAACAACTTGAGACAGATAGTGGTTTGCGGGCGGCCCCTCCTGCCTGGCAGTCTTATGAGTTTAGAATGCCTTACATGACCGGCAATAAATTACTTGATTTAACTGGCATTACGCAAATGAGTTTGTTTATCTCTAGTAATTTACAAGATAAAGAGCTGATTATCGATAATGTCCGAGCTCGCCGCAATCCGGATATTGATCCTGCTTATTTAGTCGGTCTGGTGGACAAGTTTGGTCAAAGTGCCAAGTTAGACTATCCCGCCAAAGTAAAATCCGATGAGCATTTAAAAGAACTTACCCAACTGGAACTTGCCGATTTAGCTGCACGTCCAGTTTTACCTGATCGCTCAAAATTTGGCGGATGGAAAGACGGTCCAAAACTGAAGGCTACGGGATTTTTTCGCACTCACAAAGTAGATGGAAAATGGGCATTGGTTGACCCCGAAGGGTATTTGTTTTTCTCTTCCGGTATCGCCAACATACGTATTGCCAATACCACTACTTTTACAGGCATTGATTTTAAAGACGACAACGTACGTTACATCGACCCTGAAGATGTGACCCCAGAGGATTCCCTCGGTATTCGCCCCGTGTCAGCAAGTGCACAGGAAACCCGTTTTGTTTCATCAAAAATGCGGCGCAATATGTTTAATTGGTTACCTGACTATTCGGATGAATTAGCCAATCATTATAGCTATCGTCGCAGTTCACATAAAGGCCCGCTAGCCCACGGTGAAACCTTCAGTTTTTATCAAGCTAACCTGGAACGGCGATATGGCGAAACCAGCCCAGATTCATATATAAGAGATTGGGAAAATATCACCATCAAACGTATGCGTAGCTGGGGCATGACATCGTTTGGAAACTGGGTTGACCCTGCTTTCTATCAGAAAAACCAATTTCCCTATTTTGCCAACGGCTGGATTATAGGTGACTTTAAAACAGTCACGGCAGACGGGCACGGCTGGTCTCCCATGCCAGACCCTTACGATCCAGAATTTGCCCGTAGAGCCAAAATCACAACACAAGTCATTGCTGATGAAGTCAATAACAACCCATGGTGTATCGGTGTCTTTGTCGATAACGAAAAAAGCTGGGGCGATACCTCATCTGTTAAGGGGCACTATCGCATCCCTATTCAAAATTTCAAGATGGATGCCGCCCAAAGCCCGGCAAAAAGGGCATTTACTCAACTATTAAAAGATAAATATGCCACGGTTGATAAACTCAATGCAGCTTGGGAAACGGCTATCCCATCATGGCAGGCATTTGCCAGGAAGTTTGACGTGGTTGACATTAATGATGCAATGAAAGCTGACTTATCCGTTATCCTGGAAGCCTATGCCACACAGTATTTTTCCGTTGTACATAAAGCATTATCCAAGGTTATGCCTGATCACTTGTATATGGGAGTGCGTATGGCAGCATGGAGTATCAATCCTGAAGGTGTACGCGCAGCGAAAAAGTATGTTGATGTTATGAGCTACAACTATTACCGCGAAGGCATGCACGATACAGTATGGGATTTTCTGCCAGAAGTGGATATGCCCAGTATTATCGGCGAGTATCATTTTGGTGCCACATCAGATACTGGCTTGTACCATCCTGGCTTAGTCCATGCCGCCGACCAAGCTGACCGTGCACGTATGTACCAGAACTATATGCATAAGGTGATTGACAACCCTTATATGGTAGGGGCTCACTGGTTCCAATATACTGACTCCCCCCTAACCGGCCGCGCCTATGACGGGGAAAACTACAATGTGGGATTTGTCACCAATGCAGACGTACCTTATCCAGAGATGGTAGAAGCAGCCCGTGAATTAAATGGAGATTTATATCCACGGCGTTTTGGTGCAGCAAAACCCACTGCCACCGAATAAAACCGGTTTCGTACGAATGCATGAGCAGGAGGGAATGCCAGAACCACAATTTGGCTTTCCCTCCTACTTTAACCGTTTAATCGGAATTGTAATGGTTTAATAGACTGTAGAGGTTTTAATCTTAGATGCCTGATAAAACCAAGGCAGATCCCAGGCGCGGGTACTAAGCAACTGTTTCGAGTTGAAGGCACCATGGACCAGATGTTGCGAGTGCTTAATAATAAGCTGATTAACGCACTTACCAATGACCAATTATAAAAGCCACTGACTTCGGTGACAGAGTTATTCTATGCCTGGCTGTATATAGTGCTACTGCACAGAATCAATGACTTTGCCCCTGTTGAGTCTTAGTCGTTATCAAACAAAGCCTTAATCGGAGCCAATATATGTTTACCTAACAATTTTGAGCGCAGGGGGCTCCAACCGTGCACAGGATCGCTGTGGTATTTATTATCGGTAAATGGCATCTCTAAGGTTAATGATAAACAACTAAAGCGGTGGCCAATCTGAAAAGCTGCGATATTAAGTGGCGCCTCATTTGGCTCACAGGACCGGTAACCATTTTCTATACAAAAAATCTGGGGTTGCGTTATGCAAGTCAACTTTGAATTTATTTTCACGAGCTTGAAGCTCTTCGTTGTAGCTTGGGATCCCTTCACAGCCCTGAATAAATGCAAAAGGCACGTCTTCATCGCCATGTACGTCGACAAATAAATCAACACCAATATCTTTCATGTGTTTAAAAATAAAATGGCTTTCCGGAGCTTGTTGAATATTTGGGTTTAACCAAGCGCGATTAAGATCAATCCCCATGCCGTTAGTACGTAAATTACCCTCCACTGAACCATCTGGATTCATGTTTGCGACCACATAAAAATTGGTGTTTGCCAGCAACGCCTGATGCAATTGATTGCTTTGACCAAGCAGCTCTTCTAACAAACCCTCCATAAACCATTCAGCCATGGTTTCTGCCGGATGCTGACGGGCAATGATCCACACGTTTTTCTGCGCATTAGGCGCGCCAGCGATTTTAAGAAGTTCCACTTGATGGTTATCTGACGTTTTACAAGAAGCATATAATTCGCAATGTTGCTGGCTCAAAGACCAGGCAATAAAATCTTGATGGCGTTCATAACTGTAAGGCGCAAACAGTGCAACGTACACAACATCCGTTTCCGCAGTCAGGGCAAAGTGTAAATGCTTTCCATCATATTCAGTCCAAATACGGGTCTACGTTTGCCTATCGTGCGAAGTAACAAGCGTACAGGTTGGCCACGCTTCAGGGAAGGACACCAGATAAGCATTGGTAATACTGAACTGACAACGGTTGCCCTTGGCTGCTGTCAGGCGAAAATAAAACCACTGGCAATGATCATTCGACTGGGAATCTTTGCGAATTTTCAGGGTGATACGTTCCGGGCTGCTTGAATCAACCACGATGATGTTGCCACCATCAAAATTTGCGTCAATTTTCATCATAGAGTCTCGGATAAAAACCTAACGGTACCCTCGCCTTATTGGGTTCACAAGCTTATTTTGAGGATCTGCGGTAATTCAAAAAATGATTTTTTATAACGCCTTTAAAACAATTTTTTTGCACCTACAGGCTGGGTTTTCGGTGCTATATTTTTGTACTCTGAACTTTTCTATTAATTCGAAATAGGTGTTCAACGTGTAGGCTAACCTCAGTCAGTCAAATAACTTCTGACGCTATAAGCTATGTATACGCTGTTAATTTAGCCCGGTTTGATATTTCGTTTTTATTGGCATAGCTGCTCTTATTATTGTTAGCTCATCTTTAGCTTACATTCTAGACTCGCAAACTAATTGTAACCAGTTGCAGAATGAGTAATCCATTAATGTTAATCGAAAGATGTTGCCAGCGGTGCTTGTGCGATATACCGCAACTTTAAATCGACTAACACTTCGCAACACACATTTATCGAACTTGGTAGCGGGACCAATATCGACCACTGCTTGCTATATGTGCTTTCAGCGTTTCCAACGTGCCGGCAACATCTCGCTTTTCCAGCAAGTTAAGCAGTAATTTATGCTCGGTAATGCCTTGCTCTATGCGCCTTGAACTCAACTTCAGACTACCGTGCATGACATGCAGGATAAGACGATTACGCCGCCATAACTCAACGGCATTTTTATTGTAGTGATCTTTATACATCAGCCAATGAAACTCGGTATCCAGATGACGATACAACACATGGGCCTGTGGGTCCGTTAGGGTAATTTCTTCCATTGCCAGCAAAATTCGCTTCAAGTCATCCCGTCGCTCTGCGGTATGTTCTTCAACAAACCATTCCATTAAATAAGGGTCGAGCAATTGCAATATCTCGAATACATCTCTTGTGGTATTGGTTTCAAATTTGGCGACGCGAGCTCCGGAATTCTGTGCCACGTGAACAAATCCCTCGCCTTGTAATTGCTTTAATGCTTCGCGCACAGGATTAATACTGGTGTTATAACGCTGGGCTAATTGGGTTGTCACTAAACGATCACCGCTAATAAAGTATGCATTGGTAATGTCACTCAATATTTTGGCGTACACAGAACCATATTCGGTCAGTAATGGAGATGTAAAAATTTGATTATCTGGCAATATTTTTTACTCATTTTTCTAAAATTAAACGGGAGGCTTCAACGACTATAACGGGGCAAACATTCTATTAATCGTAGCAGCTCTACGCGTTTTGCCATTTGTTATCTTGGCTGTAAATAGTCAAAGGCCTTTAGGGTAGATCATTCGGCCAACGATTTTTGGTTAAAGCATGATCAGTTCCCACCTATTCATTGACCTAATATTAACCTGATGTGTGTATTGCATACACACTTGCCACAAATCTATTGAATCAACTCAATAAAAGCCTCTTTTTATACAGCACCGAAACGCGATAAAGCCTTTCAATAGCATTGTCATCTAATTCTCGCCTAAGCCAAATATTTTAGCTATCCACACAAATTACACACAATCTAATATAAATAACACATAAAAGTTATTAATTTATGTTGAGAATGTTAAAACAATGTGCAATTATCAGATTTAATTGTTAACAATTAAATGCCTATCACTTTACGAAACCTGCAAGAAAGCGCCATATTGAAGATACGGAATAAAAAATTAGTTTAAAAACAAAAGGTTACGTGATGTTGGTAGCAGCGCTACTGAGCGTAATCACTAAATAGCTGTTAAAAATTCAGGACAATAAGGTAGAAATACATGAAACACTTTACACATAGTTTTACCCAAACCAAGCTTGCCGGTGCTATTACGTTTGCACTGCTGGGTTTACCCACCACATCACCCGTGTATGCACAACAATCAAACGAAACCGACGTTGAAGTAATCAATGTTAAGGGGGTACGCGGCGCATTGATTAGCGCAGCCAACATCAAACGTGATTCCGATGGTGTGGTCGATGCAATTACCGCACAAGACATAGGGAAATTTCCTGACACTAACTTAGCCGAGTCGTTGCAGCGCATTACCGGAGTGTCTATCGATCGTTCAAACAACGAAGGAAACCAGGTATCAGTACGCGGGTTCGGACCCAGTTTCAACCTCGTTACCCTGAATAATAGGCAAATGCCCACGTCATCTACCCTATTAGAAGATGGAATTGATCGTAGTTTTAACTTTCGTGAAATTGCCGCAGAAAGTGTGTCTGGTGTTGAAGTGTACAAAACCGGTAAAGCCAACATTGCCTCAGGCGGTATAGGCTCCACCATCAATATCAATACCGCAAAACCATTTGATTACGATGGTTTTAAAGCCGTGGCGACAGTAAAAGGTGTGGTGGATACCAGCGTGGAAGTGGGTGACAGTGTCACTCCCGAGTTATCTGGTATGGTTAGCCAGCAATTTGCCGATGGTAAAGTAGGTGTGCTGCTGTCGTTATCACATGCCGAACGCGATAGTCGTAAAGAACGTGTCGGTACCCCTGGCTGGGTACCTGAACGTGGTTCAAACGTTGATAAAAGTGCGATCAATAGTGATTTAAACCCGAATCGAACACATTGGGCACCACTGAGTATTAGTGTTGATACCCATGACAACCACAGAGTTCGGCAAAATGGCCAACTGGTACTGCAATTTGCCCCCACCGACACCTTAGTCGCCACCCTTGATTATACCTTGTCTCGTTTTGAAGAAACATCAGACATTAACCGCACCAGTTTTTGGTTTGACGGTGACACAGGCGGCAATGCTGACGCTAACGGCACAGTCACCAATCCATTTCGCGATGACGATGAATTAAACTTTTGGTCTTACCATAACTACTTTGAGACTGAGAACGATTCAATCGGTCTCAATTTAGCCTACCAAGCCACAGAAAGTCTAAACTTTACTGTGGATTATCATGACTCTATATCACACTCACAACCAGACGGACAGAACTCCGAAACAATCATGAATCTTAAAAACCCCAGGGTAAATGATACCAATGGTGATGGTATTGCGGATCGTGGCGGGGTAGACGTCAGTATCATTACCGATCCTAATGGTCGCCCCGATATATTTTTTGATGCCGCTGATTTACCAGGACAAGACGCTTACGCATCAGAAAATATTCAGTTTGATTTATTTCAAACGCGCGGTTATGAGATTGAAAATAACATCAAACAAGTGCAGCTTCATGGCGAATGGGTGAACGCTAACAGTGGCGCCTTAAGCAGAATAAATTTTGGACTAGCTAACACAGATTACTCCATTGATACTTATGCTCGGCGCACAATAGCATTTGTGCCGCTGGATATTTCGAACCTAGATATACAGTTCAACAGCAGTAACGATTTTGGCAACGATATAGGTGGCAACGATAACTTGTTCCCTTTGTTATCAAATTACAGTGCTATCGAAGCATTAGAATTGGTCAAAGAGCAAGGCTATTATTTTCAGGTTGATCCGGTGTATAACGGCGTAAGTGAGGAAACCCTGGCGCTGTATGTCTCCTTTGACTTTGAAACCGAATTTAATAAAATGCCAGTGAAATTGAAAGCGGGCCTACGCTGGGAAGACACAGATGTAACATCAACTTCACTGCAGCAAGGAATTGAGGCGCTCAACTATATCAACACGGCAGGTCGTTTCGGCGAAGTCTTCACCCAAGAGGCAACGAATATCAGCCTCGATGGCACTTACACCAGATTGTTGCCCAATATGGACTTTAGCGTCGATTTTAGCGACGATCTAGTGGGTCGCGTGTCTTACAGTACAACCCTAAGTCGCCCTGATCTATCATCGCTGTTCCCGTCCACAACTATTGATGCGCGACCTGACGGCCCCTACAGTGCATCTATCGGTAATCCTGGGTTATTACCGCTGGAGTCAAAGAACATCGATTTTTCCTTAGAGTGGTATTACGGCAATGGCAGTTATGCGTCAGTAGGTTATTTCAAAAAATACGTCGAGAACTTCATCGGTATAACGACCCGTGAAGGCACCATGCCTGACGTGAACGGTAATCCGTTAACCGATCCGAGTATTAATCCACGTCCCGGCTGTCCGGACGAAGTGGTGGGTGGCAACCCTGCCTGTTTCTCCACTGCAAACGACCCGGAGATCACCTTTCTAATCTCATCACCGGATAATTTAAATGACGCTGAAGTAGATGGCTGGGAGCTTAACGTACAACATATCTTTGCAGAAACTGGTTTTGGCACCGTGGCAAACATGACCTTTGTTGATGGAAACGTGAAATACGATGTTTATGATGTCAACAGCACCTTCGCCCTAACCGGCCTGAGTAATTCAGCCAACCTAATAGCGTTTTACGAGAAAGACGGATTTCAGGCACGTATTGCTTACAACTGGCGTGATGATTTTTTATTAGCCCTGTACCAACCACAGCGCCAGGGGGAGCCTACTTTTGTTGAAGCTTATGGTCAGTGGGATATCAATGTGAGTTATGACATTAACGAAAACGTGTCGGTATTCATTGAAGGGTTGAATATCACCGAACAAACCACCCGGCGCCACGGTCGTTTTGCTGACCAGTTGATCAGCACCGAACAATTTGGTGCCCGTTACAATATTGGCCTGACCGCTAAGTTTTAAGAATAAGGCAGTACCTCCGTGCATTTATGAGCAAACCGGGTACAAAAACACCGTACCTGGTTTTTGAATAGCAGACGATCAAGGAATGGAACATGCAAAAACTGACCCGCAACCTGCGCGATTCCCTAACCACCCTAGTAATGGCGCTCATATTCGCCTTGCTCCCTGCCCAGGCGACCGCTGAGCAAAGACCTAATATAATTTTAATAATAGCGGATGATCTAAGCTGGGACGATATTGGTGCATATGGTAACACTGGCGTGAAAACGCCCCACTTGGACAAACTGGCCAAGGGCGGAATGCGTTTTGACAACGCCTTTTTAACGGCCAGCTCATGTAGCCCGAGTCGGGCCAGCATGATCACCGGGCGTTACCCGCACAACACCGATGCAGAACAGCTACATTGGCCGTTACCGAGCCAACAAATCACCGTATCAGAGAAACTCCGCGATGTGGGTTATTGGACGGCCGCGGCTGGGAAATGGCATTTAGGTGAGGCGATAAAAGAGCGATTCGATGAGGTACGTGAGTCTGAGTATGGCATAGACGAACCATCAGGGAGTGATCAGTGGTTGCCGTTGTTAGCAGCACGTCCCTCAGATAAACCGTTTTTTCTATGGTTAGCCTCCTGGGATTCTCACCGACCGTTTTATCAAGGTCAATACCCGGTCCACCATACTCAGAGCGATGTACAATTACCGCCATACTATCCGGCAACGGAGTTATACATGGATGATTTTGCGGCTTATTACGATGAAATAGCACGCTTGGACGGATCTGTCGGTAAAGTAGTTGCAACACTGGAAAAACAAGGTGTGGCAGATAATACCCTGATCATCTTTGTTGCCGACAATGGCCGCCCTTTTGCCCGAGATAAAACCACCTTATACGACTCCGGGGTAAAAACGCCCTTTATTGCCTATTGGCCAAAAGGTATTCCTAAACACAGTGTCAGTAGCAGCATAATTAGCTCCATCGATTTGGCACCAACCTTTTTAGACCTCGCCAAAACACAAATCCCGCAATCCTTTGAAGGTAAAAGCATCACCGGGTTATTCAACGACCCCAGTACAGCGTTTAGGGGTTACGCTATATCAGAACGAAACTGGCATGACTTTGAAGACCATAGTCGCTCAGTGCGTACTGAAAAATACCGTTATATTCGTAACAATTATTTTGATTTACCCGCTACGCCAAGTGCCGATACGGTTTACCATAAAACCTGGTGGGAGCTAACACGTTTATTCGAACAAGGAGCGTTAACAGAACAACAATCACGCCCGTTTTTAGCCCCACGGCCAAAAGAAGAATTGTACGACCTTGAAAACGACCCCTATGAATTAACCAACTTAGCGACTGAAAAAACCTATCAGGCGGTACTGCACCAGCACAGTCAAATTCTCGATAACTGGATACAATCAAGCAACGACTTTATCCCAAGTTTTCGAACCTTAGATGACTTTGATCGCAAAACAGGCGCCTATGCGCCAAACAGAAAGCGCCCCAGACCGTCGAAAATGCAAATGTATCATGCAACAGGTAAATATTAATCCGCTATGTTAAGTTTCCCGGTAAAGGTGGCGGCATTTTTTGTCGTTGCCTTTTTTTACTCACAACAGCCCATATTCTTCATTTCTCGTTTATCACTGCCATTAGTCATAAAATAACTATTGGGCCTCGAAACCGAACTTATTGTACCAACACCGCACGAGTGCAAAATAATCCATGGTGCCAGTTTCTAAACTACGCGGGGTATAACCTCGCCGCTATGCCTCGAAAATAAGATGGTTTAATAAAGCAGATGCCATGCCCAAATTACGCACGGAATTGACACTACTCATGAATTTTATTTCACCATGGATTGCCGTGAGCGCTTTAATTGCGATATAGCCAATCACGTCATGTGGTTTAAGGGCAGAGAAAAGGATAATAGATGGATGCTTTAATGCCTCAATGTCCAGTGCATGAACACTGTCTGGCAATATTGTAGCTTACATATCGGCAAGATCCTCCCACCATCACACGTATAGTTGCTGCTTTAGGCGAAATTAATTATGGGTTTGTTTAAGGGGAAAACTGAGTAACTGATTATGTGCCGTCACAAACACTTGTGACTGATCGCCGTTAAAGGCCAAATTGGCGGCAATGCTGGGCAGATAAACCTTTGCCAGTAACTTACCTTGCTGACCAAACAACCAAATGCCTTGAGGGCCAGTCGCAAAAATAAGCCCTGAGGTATGCACTTTCAAACCATCAGGTAAACCATGGGAGGGATTGTCCTCTACGCTGGTTTGGTAAAACAAATGACGGGATTGCACCTCACCTTCGTCGTTTAGTTCGTATCGATACCAAGCAGGGTTTTGCGGGTTAGATGCTGCCACATACAAGGTTTTTTGATCACCATGGAGCGCAATACCATTGGGAAACGTTAATGTTTTATCGAGTAATATCAGCTCACCACCTGGTCGTAACGCATATACCCCTTGAAAGTCTAATTCTTTAGCCGGATCATCAAGCTGCTTTGGCAAACCATAAGGGGGATCGGTAAAATACACCGTGCCACTTTCGGCCATAGCGACATCATTTGGGCTATTGAGTCTTTGTCCGTTATATTGTCTTGCTAATACCTGATATTGGGCTGCGGGGGCGGTAATAGGCGCATGCATAACCGCCACTTGCCGACTACGGGATTGCATCAACAGCAATTGCTCATGCTGATCCACAGACTTGCGGATCAACAGGCCATTGGAAAAACCGCTATCAGCCAGATATTCAGTCACCCCTTTACCTTGCTGATATTTGTACACCTTGTGTGTAGGAATATCGGAAAACAGTAAAAAGTCATGCTGTTGTGACCAGACCGGACCCTCAAGCCATTCAAATCCCGTGGCCAAAGTGACGATATCAGCGTCGACGTCGAGCACACTCAACGCTCTGGGATCAAAAATCTCATAAACACCAATTCGCACAGGATAAACAGCTTGCGGCAATATAGTGCGCGCCACAGACTGACTACATGCACATAAACCAAGGGCGGCTACACAAATTGTCATCCGCAAACGCACCAATAGTGATATGAGCCTCTTTACCTTACTTAGACTGCACATCTTGATAGCGCCTCTGGTAGAGATCATGATTCACTTCTTTGGCCGCCTCCACCAATGGCTGGTAAGGCGTATCCGTCACGTTAACAAAGCCGACATTGTAGTTTTCGCCGTCATAGGCCCTGCCAGTTAATGGTGAATCAATGTATTGAAACCAATGGGCGCCGACAAAATACGGGTTATCAATCACACTATTGACGTATTCTTGGTATTTCTTGCCGCGATCAGCCTGTGATGATGCGTGGATGAGTCCCGGGTTATAGAGGCCGGAGTCTAATGCACCGTTGTGAAACTCACCGATAATGCTTGGTTTATCGATGTCGGCTAAGAAGGTCCATACCTTGTCGGTTATCGCCTCTTTATAATAATTGTAACTCATCACATCGGCGTATTTCGCTGCTGCTTGGCGAATTTCATCGGTCATGCCCCAATCAGCAAAACGCGCGCCCATGTACATGTGATTGGGCATAGTCTGTTTAAGCGTTTCATGCACCACTGCAAAGTATTGCTCTGCGTAAAGGCTTAACATGGCCGACAAGTCTGCAATAACCGGATCGTTAAAGTCGGTTAATGTAATACCTTTGGCCACTTCATCCCAGGAGCGAATGTTACTCTTCCATATGGTGTTTAATGTCTCGATGTCGGCATATTTCTCTTTTAAATAGGCAACAAATTGGGTTTTGGTTGGGCTGTCTGCGGCATCAACTTCAAGGGTGTGGATTACGATACCGTAATGCCCCGCGATAGAACCTTCCTGGCCCCAACTTTTTTCATTGTCGATAAATACCCCCACGCACCAGGGGTTGTTTTGTACTTCACTGGCAATTTTATTGGCCGTGACTAAGGCACGCTGTTTAAATACCGGATCAAACGGGTCCGGTAAGGGACTCCAATAATCATTGCCGCTGCTGACCGTTTTAAAATCACCAATGATCCAGCCGTTGGCAAAGTATGGTATGCGATTAAGTTGATAAAAGCTCGGATCGATCCAGTTACCAAAAGACGTAAAACCCCAATCCAGCATGCGATCAACTGTGGTATCACGCCATTTATGCATGAATACCGCGGGATCATCACTGGCGTATTTACGGGCTAAATTGGCGCGGTAAAAACTATAGGTTTCACCTTTTTCCAGCGCACCTGTATGCACTTCTCTGCGGTAACCAAAGTGCTCGCCCAGTGATTCGTTATAATCCGGCAACCAGGTAAACATATTAGCGCGCAACTTGGATGCCACATGGCGGCTCGGCCAGGCTTCTTTCGGGGCTGGGTTTAAGCCAATTGAATCTTCAGGGGTAAAGTCACCAGCCTGACGCGGCGTAATGTACTTAGCATCGAAATCATATCCGGTGATAGTAGAGGTATTCGACATCCGCACATTAGCTATGCCATTTGAGAAAAATAAATAACCTTGTGGGTCAACCAGACTCCATTTCCCCTGGTATTTCTGAGTTCTAAAATACCCTGTAGTTTCAAGTTTAGGCCCGTCAGCCCAACCGTTAAATTTGGAACGGCCCTGTGGCACCTGATGGGTAAACGTTGCTTGTTCTTTAGCATTAAGGGCTTGTAATTGTTCGTTGCTGTCAATCTTATTGGTAAACGCCAGCTTGGCGTTTTGACCAAACTTATCAACCAGACCGACCAAGTAATTTTCATCCAGTTTCTTTGGTTTGATTAACCGCAGGTTGTCGACCACCAGATGTTTGTCTTGTGCCACCCCTCTGACATCAAAGACAATACTCGCGACCTGACTGAGATCGATTTGTTTGCTGCCATGGCGCCATATCATAGGTGTGTATTGACTTTGCCAGTTATTTGGATTGGAGCGGATCCCTGTTTCAATGGCTAAATCCGGATCGTTTAATGGCATAAAGTAGGTATCACTTGAATTGGCGGGCACCACAAAGCTACGGTTATGGGACTGACCAGCGGCATCTTTAGCCGTTACATACAGGTGAACCGATGAGGCATCGGGGTTTTCAATATCAAGCGCAAAGGCGAATGGCCCTTCGTTGCTCCAATCCCAGGGTATGTTAGGTGTGAAACCAAAACCGGCAGTTTTGTTCGCTTTAGAATGTAAGTCTATCGCCAGTTTTTGCTCACTTCCCTGGCCAGTAAAGTGTGTGTCTGCTGCCGTGAGAGAGATCCATTTCGCCTTACTCACATCGTTGAAATCCCAGGGTAAATCACCTTCCTGCGATTTTGTATTTACGGAGTTTGCTACCACACCATCTGACTCGCCGGATTGCATGTCGCGGCAGGCCATAAGCGTAGTTAAGGTTAACGCACAGAGCAAAAAGCCCATTTTTTGTGGTACAGGTTTCATAGGGGTCTCCTAGAGTGAGTAAGTTTTTAATATGTTGACGATTAAGCGCACTTTAGCGGTTAACGCGTGGGCATCTTCGTCACTGTGTACCGGAGATGCTAGCGCCCCGCCAATGCCTATCCCCGCGGCGCCACTTTGCATCCACTGCTCGAAATTATGTTCGTCGATCCCGCCCACCGGGAAAAACGTGGTGTCTAGAAACGGCCCGCTTGCCAGCGATTTCAAATAGTCACAGCCCATGGAGCCTGCCGGAAAGAGTTTTACGATGTCAGCATTGGCCCGATTCGCCACTACCACATCGGTGGGTGTCAGTGCGCCCATTACCACTGGCACATTGGCGTTATGGGCACACTGAACTAACTCAGCACTAGTGTTTGGCGTCACCAAAAATTGCGCTCCTGCCCTGACGGCTTCTGCCACTAAACACGGTTCTGTGATCGTGCCTGCACCCACTAACATGTCAGGATAGGCGATGCGGGCTTGAGCGATTGCCTCTTGATAACCAGGAGTATTACTGGTGATTTCTACTGCACCAACACCTGCATCGAACATACATTTGATGATGGGGGCGATATCTTGCGGATCGATGACACGTATGATCACAATCAACTTCTCACGGATAAGGCGCTGCCTGATGGCTTCTCGCATGTTAACCGGCTGACTTGTTTGCTCTGTCTTATTATGTTGCATATGTTTTCTCAGTTATTCTGCCTAAACACATCCCGGATTAACGAATGATATGGCCGGATAATTTACCCTCAGCTACCGCCATGATATCTGCCTCATTTAACCAGTTTTGATCGCCGTAACAGGTATGCGCTAAGGCAAAGGCGGCGTTGGCAAACTGTACTGTTTTGCCTAGTGGCCACTGTCGATGTAAGCCATGTAAAATACCGGCAGCAAAGGCGTCGCCGGTGCCAAGCCTGTCTAGAATGTCTACCGTGATATCGCTTGAGGACCATAGTTCAGCCCCCCTTAAATAGAAACCTCGCAGGCTATTCCCAGTGGCGCTATGGTGAATGCGCTGGGTAATGGCAGCGTCAACATTAAAGTGTTTATCGAGATATACGCCAATTTCCCTGGCGGCATCTTCGCCGTCTGTTGCGCCAGGGCTAAAACCAAACACATCCTGCATAACGCCTGCGTTACCAAACGCCAGTGTGCTGTATGAAAGAATTTGACTAAAATAATCCCGCGCGACACGGCTGTCATTCCATAAACTGCGACGGTAATTCAAATCGAAGCTGACTTTGAGGCCCATTTCACTGGCGATTTTCACCGCTTTAATACTTTCAGCAGCACATTTTTTAGACAGCGCAGGTAAAATCCCACTGAGATGCAAGTGTTGTTGCCCAGCCAATATTTCCCGCCAGTCGAATTCGTTTTCGCCGATCTCGGCAATCGATGAATATGCTCTGTCATAGACCACGCGAGAGGGCCTGATTGAACAGCCTAATTCAATGAAATAGGTACCGACACGCTCGCCTCCGCGCACCGTGTTAGCGGTAGTAATACCATACTGGTGCAAACTTGCCAGCGCATGGTCAGCAATAGGATTATCTGGCAACTTAGTGACAAATTGACAAGGGTGCCCCAAGCGCGCCAATGAACTGGCTACATTGCTTTCAGCACCGGCAAAATCGACACTTAGCTCCTTCGCTACAATCAATTGTTGTTGTGGCAACGACGGGGTGAGACGCAGCATAAGTTCACCAAAAAAAACCAAACTCATAGGCCCTCTCCCGTTGAGGCTGCTGGTGTTTTCACATGGGATCCGGAGGGCGCGATGTCTCCCTTGTCGTCAAGACCAGGTACCTGAATTTCTTCGACTTTCCCCACTAAAAAGATGTAAGAACATAGGCCGATTAAAGCCAGACACGCCACCAAAACCAAGGCTGGCCGAAAGTCACCGTCTTGGGCCAAATAACCAATAGCGATGGGAATGGTGACCGCCGACAATCCTCCGATAAAATTAAAGCAGCCGCCTACCAGACCTACCATGTGCTTAGGCGCAATCAGCGATACAAATATCCAGTTGATAGACGCCAGTCCATTGCCGAAAAAAGTCAGCGATAAAAAGAAGGTTACCCATTGGGTACTCTCCACGTAATTTGCAAAAATAACCGAACTGGAGAGTAACAAACCTAAAATAATCGGTGTTTTGCGCGCCACTTCGTTGGACACGCCTTTGCGTACTAACCAGTCAGATACAAAACCTGACAACAATACGCCACAAAAAGCGGCCAGAAACGGAATAGATGCCACAAAACCGGTATTTAATTCACTTAATCCACGATACTCAGCAAGATACGTAGGAAACCAGGTGAGAAAGAAAATGAGTGTGCCGCCTAAACAGAATTGACCTATATATATGCCCCATAATTTGCGGCTAGAAAACGCAATTTTCAGGTTATTCCAGCTCGCTGTCGCTTGGGCTTGTGTTTGCGCTGGCTCTTGCTCACCCTTTTGCCAGCTGACGGTTTTTGCATCAACATTATTATTTTGTTTATGGGATCCAACATCGCTGACGGGATCTTTATATAACAGGTACCACACCCCTGCCCAAAGGATACCGATACCACCAGAGATAAAAAACAGTCCACGCCAACCTAACCATTGTTGAATCACTGCCAGTACCGGCATTAAAAACGCAAGCCCGATAAACTGCCCAGAAGTGTACACAGCAATCGCTCCTGCGCGCTCTTGTTCAGCAAACCATTGGGTCACGATTTTATTGTTAGCCGGGTAAGACGGTGCTTCGAAAAAGCCTATGGCCATTCGACACCCCACCACCGCAGCTAAACTACTGACCATGCCTTGCACTATGGTGGCCAGTGACCAGGCGATTAATATAACCGGGTACAATACTCGAATACGTACTGAATCCACTAACATACCGCCGGGAATTTGCATGATGGAGTAGGTCCAGGCAAAGGCGGAGAAAATAATGCCCATCTGCATTTTACTTAGCTCTAAATCCTCTGAGATGGCTTGGGCCGCTACCGATATATTCGTGCGATCCATGTAGTTGATCACCACGCTGCAAAAAATTAGTGCTAATACAGCGAATTTGCTTTTACCCTTCACCTTTTTATTAGCAATGGGGGTTTGTATCTGTTGTGGTTTTGTCATTAGACTCTACTCGCTTACCAGTTAGTATAAGAGCCGTCAGGCTTGATTAAACGCGGTGGCTCCCAAAATTTGAAACCCTCTTTAGGGATAGCGGACTCGTTTACATCTATACCCAGCCCAACGCGGTCACAGACCGAAAACGTGTTGTGTTCCACTTTAGGGCGATGGCTAAAAATCTGGTCGTGAATTTCAAGATCACCCTCATAGGGTGCAATTTCAAGCCAACTTAAGTTGCTGATCGCAGCGCAAAAGTGCACTGAGGCTGCTGTACAAATGGGACTCAGTGGATTGTGGGGCATCATATCGATGTAACGGGTTTCGCACATGGCGGCGATTTTCATCGCTTCGGTAAAACCACCAGCATTACAAATATCGATACGGGCAAAATTAGTTAATGCGTTGTCAACGTAAGGGGCAAAGTCCCACTTACTGGAAAATTCTTCGCCTATAGCAAACGGAATATCAGTCATTAAACGCAAATTTTGATAGCTAACCACAGACTGATCTCGAATAGGCTCCTCAATGAAATCTAAGGTGCCACTGGGCATTCTTTGACTAAAGGAAGCGGTTTCAGCCACGCTTAATCTATGGTGATAATCGATGCCTAACACAGTTTCGGCGCCTAGAGCTTCTCGGGCTTTTGTCAGCCAAGTGGCTGCTTTAGCGATAGATTTTCGCGGGTCAAATACGTTAACCTGCTGACCGTTACCGTGCTCCCCAGTGGTGGCACGTATCACCTGCCAACCTTCCTCTTTGAGCTGACAAACATGATCGACAAAAGCCTCACCAAAATCTAACGTGGAGGTGACAAATAGCCCAATACTGTGACGTTGTTTGCCACCTAACAGTTGATATACGGGCACATTTAAATATTTACCACATACATCATGTAAGGCTATATCAATGGCGGAAATCGCTGCAGCAAGCACACGCCCGCCTTCGAAGTATTGGCTGCGATACATCTCTTGCCATAGGGCATTAATGTTTAGCGCCGATTGACCAATTAAGAAGGGTGTAAAATGCTCAATAGCCCCCATCACCGCTTTTTCCCGGCCGGATAAACCGGATTCACCCCAACCATAAATGCCTTGGTCGGTTTCAACTTTCACCAGGCACACGTTGCGAAACCCAAGCCAAAAGCCATAGGTTTTAATGTTGGTAATTTTCATGCAGAAAAGCCTCTGTGCTGCTCGGTGATGACGGTTGACCAGTATTCGCCGCCACTCACCACATGTTTAGTAAGTGCACGTACGGCCGATTCCTCATCCCCTGCATTGAGTAAATATAAGATATGGTCGTGCTCACGTAGCGTTGCGTTAACACGTGTTTCGCCTACCGGCAGATATCCGTGTAACGCTTGTAAAATGAGTTTTTTGTTTTTCCATAATCGTAAGGCACTGGCGTTGTAATGATGGCGATACATTTCCCAGTGAAAAGCGGTGTCTAGATCACGTAACCCAGCTGAATCATTCGCGCCTAGGGCACGTAATTGTGCTTGTATTTCCCCTAATCTCGCCAGGCTCTGTGGGCTGCAATGTTGTGCATACCACGACAGAAAATACGGCTCCAGAAGTTGCAATATTTCAAACACCTCACGCATGGTGGAATATTCAAATTTGGCAACTCTGGCACCACTATTTTTTTGAAAAGTAACAAATCCCTCACCTTCGAGTTGCTTGAGTGCCTCGCGTACGGGATTTATACTGGTTTGATAACTGATCGCCAATTGCGTAGTTACTAGCCGGTCACCGCTGACCAGTTTGCCCAAGGCAATATCCGCCAGAATACGGTTGTAAATGGTTTGCTCTCCTTGCAATAAAATCTGTATTCCAAGGTTTGGTACCAACGACAGTTCGCTCATTAATCACCCTAATTGCACATAAAATGCCGATAAATCGGTAAATAAAAGATAAAACAGCATTACATTTAACTAGATTACACATTCTACAATTTACTTAATATTGTCAACAATTAACTTTAAATAAATTAACATATCGCTCTTGATGATAAGCAACTGTAATATCGAAGACCGTGCAGAACCTGCCAAATTAAACTTATAAAACAATATAAATCAGATTGTTATGGGAATAATCTGGTGAAACACTTTGTGCCAGTAAATTTTTTATAAAATAAATTTTGGGCTGTTTTGCCCAATGAACCTAAACTCAGGGCGTTGCTTCTGCCGGGAAAACGCCACAGGCGCGAGTTAAGATATTTCCTGAATTAGCGCGCAACCCAGCAAAAAACTAAGCTAGGTATGGCGATTGGTTGTGATCCGCAAAGGGTTGGTTTTGCTAGCGATTTGTAAGGTACACGGTCGTTATTTGCAAAGAAACGATCACATAGCGTCATTAGTTCATGCAAAAAAATATTGCATTGTTAACATTATACATTTAATTATATAGTATATGACTTATTAAAACTAAAATATGGATTAACAAACCATGACTGCATTTCTGATAAAACAACGACGGTATCAACAATATCATTGGTCACATTTTGCATTAGCTTTGCTACTAACCTGTTTGTTATTCATTCTTGGGGGATGTGAAAATGCGGAAAATAAATGGAACGCAAAAATCGCCCTAGAGCAACAAAATACCAAGGCGGATCCCTTCGCTAACGAACAGCTGCTTACTAAATTGATTGACTTTAATTCGCCACAACAACGCCATTGGTTAACGGCCCAAGATAGCCAAATTCAATTCATTGGCGATGCAGATGATAAAAAACTGGCCATCACTTTTTCGGCAAAAGTCAATAAGTCACAATTGCGTATACAACCGCAAACGCCATGGGATGTTTCCGCTTATGCAAACTTTAATATGGCCTTTGACGTAGAGAATAACAGCCCCACATCGGCGCAAATTTACTTGTCGGTCGAAAATACAGATGGCAAAACCCAGCGTCGCTCAGTCAGTTTGCCTCCCGCTTATAGGGGTACTGTTTATTTTCCACTGACTGGCATTGAAGCACAGACAGATTCCGGACTGTGGGGTGATGCTCCGCCCTGGCAAACCCAAGACAAATTAATGGTATGGCGTTCATGGCGTAAAACTGATGAGCAAATGAACCAAGTGGCCGCTCTCGATTTTTTTACCCTGGGTGTACTTGATGATAAAACTATGGCTATCAATAACATTCGTTTGCGTCAAAACCCGCCAACTGAACCAGACTGGATGGTTGCTGTGGTAGACAAGTTTGGCCAAAATGCACGGATCAACACACCGTTAAAAATACACACAGAGGCCGAATTAAAAGCCATCGCCGCGCAAGAGTTATCAGCTCTGGCCCAATCTCCAGGCATGCCCGCACGGTCAGAATTTGGCGGATACACTAAAGGGCCGAAGTTGGATGCCACGGGCTATTTTCGCACTGAGAAAGTCAACGGAAAATGGTGGATGGTTGACCCACAAGGGTATTTGTTTTTTTCCCATGGCCCGGCTAATGTGCGCATGGCAAATATGAGCACCCTTACCGGTATCGATTTTTCTGACCCCAGTGTTCGCCAAAAAAGCGCAGATGAACTGACGCCTGAAGACTCAATGGGTATTGTTAGCGTATCAGATGCCGTGCGCTCTACTGACTATGTCACATCAGAATTACGTCATAATATGTTTGAATGGCTACCTAAGTATGACGATCAATTGTCCGAACATTACAGCTACCGCCGTTCAACTCACAAGGGGCCTATTGCTCATGGCGAAACCTATAGTTTCTATCGGGCAAATCTAGAAAGGCGCTACGGACAAACTTTCCCTGATTCGTATATAAAAAAATGGCAAGAGGTGACGCTACAGCGCATGAAAGACTGGGGCTTCACCTCTTTTGGCAATTGGGTTGATCCTGCTTTTTATGATGTTGACAAAGTCCCTTATTTTGCCAATGGCTGGATCATTGGTGACTATCAAACCTTATCCGGGCAAACCAACCATTGGGGGTTAATGCCCGACCCTTTTGATCCCGTCTTTATGCAGCGCGCCAAATCCACCATTGATAGCGTCGCCCAAGATGTAAACGGTTCGCCTTGGTGTGTGGGCATTTTTATCGATAATGAAAAAAGCTGGGGTGAACGCGAAGGTTCAGTAGAAGCGCGATACGGTGTGATCCTCGACGCCCTGTCCAAAGATACCCAGGCCAGCCCAGCAAAAATGGCATTTTCGGGGTACTTAAAAGACAAATACTCCACTGTAGAGCACCTAAACAGCGCTTGGCAAACGTCTCTAAGTAACTGGTCAGAATTGGATAGCGGTATAAAATTGGGGGACTACTCAGCTATGCAAATCGAGGATCTGTCAATGATGTTGACCATGTTAGGCGAACAATATTTTAAAGTAGTGCACGATACTCTGGCCACAGCATTACCTCATCATTTGTATATGGGCGCACGTATGGCAAATTGGGGAATGCCCGATGAAATAATAAAAGCATCGTTAAAATATTCCGATGTACTGAGTTTCAATATTTATGAAGAAGGGATGCAGGTCGACTTCTGGAAATTTCTGCAGGAAACCGATCTTCCGGTAGTGGTTGGCGAGTTTCATATTGGCACCGCAACTGATTCGGGCTTATTTAATCCAGGAATTGTTCACGCCACTGACCAAGCCGACCGAGCGCGCATGTACAAAGCCTATATGCAAAGTGTATTAGAAAAACCTTATATGGTTGGCGCACATTGGTTTCAATACATAGATGAGCCCATTAGCGGCAGAGCATTTGATGGCGAAAATGCCAATATTGGTTTCGTTACGGTTACGGACATCCCTTACCCCGAATTGATCCAGGCGGTTAAAGAAGTTACATCTACTATGTATCAGCAACGTTATGGGAAATAGTTAAAATGCGTACTGTTGTTATTACCGGCGCTAACCGAGGCATTGGTTTAGGTTTGTGCATTCATTATTTGACCCAAGGTTGGCAGGTTAAAGCCTTGTGCCGTACGCCAATGGCAGCTAAAGAGCTGGCACAAATAGAACGTTTAGGCTGTCACAATCAACTGCAGCAAATTTCAGTGGATCTGTTGGATATGGATTCTACTGAGCAGATGATAAAACAACTAAAAACGCAATGTGGACACATCGATTTACTAATCAACAATGCGGGTATCGGTTTAAATCAGGTCTTTGGTCAATGGACAATGGAGGGATTTCAGCAAAACTATATGTTACATACCGTGGTCCCTGCGCTATTAATTCAAGGTTTATTTGGCCAATTAGCAGAACAAGCCAAAATAGTGCAATTAACGTCCGGTTTAGCCTCTATTGCCAATACAAAAGGGACGGGACTCTCAGCCCATTTTGAGCCTTACGCCCTAAGTAAAACGGCAGTAAATGCGCTGAGCAAACGTTTGGCAGAAAAGTTTCGTGACTCCCAATTGACCTTCTGTGCCTTAAGCCCCGGTTGGGTTAGAACTCAAATGGGCGGGCAAGATGCTCCTGACAGTGTTGCAGAAGCGGTACTGAAACTAAGCCAGGTCATTGAACGGATTGGACCAGCGGATAGTGGTACATATTTAGATGAAAATGGCCACGTAATGCCCTGGTAACTAACACCTTACACAGTTAAAAAGAAAGGTTTTTAAACGGGAAAGTTTGGCTCAACTAAAGGTTTATTGGCATAGTGCAACTGATGAAAAAAACGTAAACTACGTTCCACATTATTATGCCAATAATCCCAACTATGAGCGCCAGTTAAGGCTTCAAATTGATGTTCAATCCCACGTGTCGTTAAGTCATTTGCAAAGGCGACGTTACTGGCATATAAGGAGTCGTCAGTGCCGCAGTCAAATCGCAGCGGCGGCAAAAAACCTTGGTTTTCATTTAGCCAGGGTAGTATCTCACCGTGATATTGATCCAGATTCGCGCTGAGTGCGGCTTGATTTTGAATATCCACAAAAAGGTCAAAATCTGGCAAGGTAATAATGGAAGAATGAGCCGAAATACCCGCCACTTGTTTGGCATATTTAGCCCCAAGTCGCAGTGCCCCATAACCGCCCATGGACAAACCTGACAAATAAACTTTGGAACATGCATCAGCCCCCGCACAATGCTGCTTAACCCCAGTAACAACATCATCCATGATCCAACGTTCATAGTCGCCATCAACTAGGGGCAAATAGCCGCTGCCGTCCATAAAGCCACCATCTGATGGCATGACTAAAATAAAGGCGCCTAAACCCTGCTGGCGCAGCTTTTCATAAACTAAATCTACCCCACCAAGGCTCTTCCACACCCAATGGTTGCCATAGACACCATGCATTAATACCACTATCGGCAAAGGCTGCCCTTGCTCATGGGCGCCATACACACTGATATCATGCCGTCCACCAAGGTGACTCGAATAAAGTGTAAGATAGTCAAGGCACGCGGGGCTATAAGCCGGGTTGGATTTTTCAACTCTGAGTATCGTCATTTATCTATTCTCCAAATACCACCACGCCTTTGGCGATACGCCCCGCCAACATATCTTCAAACCCCACAGTCAGTTCATCCAGGCTATAGGTTTTAGTCACTAATTCATCTAATTTAAGTTGGCCTTTATCGTACAAACTCAGAATATTGGAGAAATCTTGTTCGGGTTTACACTGACCATACAAGGGATTGATATAAACTTTGTCCCATTCAAATAACTCACAATCAAAATCAATATGTTGCTCAATACCACTGACTTGCACGGCCACGCCAGCGCTACGCACTAAGGCTAAAGGTGCAGAACCTAAGGCCGGTACAGCAGTACATTCAAAGGCATAATCGGCACCGCGTCCGCCCGTTAAGGCTTTGACTTGTTGGATCACGTCTTGCAATTGACTGTCGGCTTTATCAGCAATCAAGCCGTGTGTTGCGCCAAACTGTTTGGCTTGAGTCAGACGGCTTTCACTTAAATCTATCGCAATGATCATCTTGGCTCCCGATACTTTGGCCGCTTGAATAACGTTTAAACCAACACCACCACAGCCGATAACCGCCACACTCGAGCCCACTTTAACTTGCGCTGCATTGACCACAGAGCCATAACCTGTCATTACTCCACACCCCACAATAGCGGCGCTGGCAAAGGGTATATCACTGTGGATTTTAACCACGGCTTGCTGTTTAACGACTGTATATTCACTCAAAGTGCCCAAATGAAAAGAGCGCTCTACGTTAACGCCATTATGGGAGCAGGCTTCATCGTGAGCATGGCCACATAAACCGTTGCCGGTGACCGGACTATTGACTTCACATAGGTGTAAATTACCCCATTGGCACTGAAAACATTCGCCGCAAGGGATGGCCCAATTGAGGATAACTTTATCGCCCACCTTCACTTTCGTGACGCCCTCCCCCACTGCTTTGACTATACCTGCCCCTTCGTGACCGATGACAAACGACTTTTTCCAATTACAGATAGAATCCCAATCGGTATGACACAGGCCTGATGCCTTTATTTGCACTAATACCTCCCCAGTTTGAGGTTGGCCAACCTCTATGGTGCTAATAGTATAACCGCCTGCCCCATCGGCAATCGCTGCACGAGATGTGATCGTCATAGTTGTCCTTTGTATTTATTGTGAATCATCTGAACCCTGCCACCATGTGATGAAACCTGGCAGCACTGTGGCTTAGCTGCTTCGATGAGTTAACGCGTTAAGGCCCCAATAACATTTCTGCTGACAGACTTTGCTGGGTATCGAGTAAATTGGTTTTATTGATCACTTGCTGGTTTTTAATGCACTTAGTGGCCAACACATAGGCCTTGGCACAATTAACGGCATCAAGTGCTAACAAATGTTGATCCTGAAAATACCACACTGAAAATTTTGCAGACTCGCCTGGTTCGTGGCGAACGAGCACATCGTTATACCCCTGGGATAAACCGACCATTTGTAATTTAATATCGTATTGATCAGACCAAAACCAGGGGATAGTGTCGTACTCTGGCGATTTGCCACAGATTGCCGCAGCCGCGACTTTGGCTTGGTCGACGGCGTTTTGCACCGACTCAAGACGAATACGCCGTTGATAATGGGGATTAAAATGGTTGGCACAATCACCTATGGCATAAATGCTGGGATCACTGGTTTGAGCCTGCTCGTTCACTACAATACCATTGTCGATGTCCAAGGCAGCATCTTGGGCCAACTCGTGGTTTATACGAATACCCACCCCGATCACTATCAAATCAGCTGCATATTCGCTGCCATCTGTACAAACCACCATATTGAGTTGCATCTCGGTGAAAATCGACAAGACATTTTTTTGTGTAAGTACCTTTACACCCTGCTGCTGATGCAAGTCTTGAAAATAGGCAGACATATAAGGCGCTGTCACCCGTGCTAAAATGCGCTCTTCGCGCTCTAATACTGTTACCTGTGCCCCTAATTTACGTAATGATGCGGCGGTTTCCAAACCAATATAACCACCACCGATGATAACCACGCGTTTTAACTCGCAGCTTTGAATGGCATGACGAATATGGCTTACATCGGCTGCTGTACGCAGAGGATAAGCATGTTTGGCCTCAGCCAACCCTTCTATGGGCGGGATCAAGGCTCTGGCGCCGGTTGCCATTAGCAATACATCATAAGCTTGTTGCTCACCATTACTTAAGCTAAGGGTTTTTGACTGACGATTGATGGCGGTAATGGTTTGCCCAAAATGCAATTCAATCTTCTGTTTTTCATAACTATCAGCCGATTTAAGTAAATTAAGTTCGCCACTATCATCTTGACTCAAGTAAGCCTTAGATAAGGGGGGCCGATGATAAGGTAGCGTTGTATCACTATCGAACAACAGTATCCTCCCCTGCCACCCTTCTTTACGCAGTGAAAAGGCAAAATTAACCCCGCCATGACTGGCTCCGATAACAACACAAACAGGTAAGGTGACACATTCAACTGACATAATATTACTATCCAATAACGTGAAAGTACGGGAAGGAGTGGCCGCTTGTGACCCTATTTGGCAACGGTCAAAATAAGGCCATCTAGGGCATCACTGATGTCTAATTGGCAACATAGTCGACTGTATTGATCGACATTATCATCCAGCTCTAACATGTCTTTTTCAATTTCACTGGCCTTGCCGGTTTTGTCCATCTGCTGGGGATTGACATGCACATGACAGGTTGCGCACGAGCATACCCCGCCACAATCACCGTCAATACCACTGATACCATTTTCCACAGCAAGCTCCATCACCGAGCCACTGTCACCTTCGAGAACGATGCTGTTGTTGTCTTGGGTAATAAATGTAATTTTTGCCATGTAAATTGCCTCTGTCTTATTTTGCTTAAGGTTTCGTGGAGCCATTGGTTAACTTATTGTGGATTGAATCGCACATTCAGGCGGTGGTACCCCACCTTGCGTTTAAATTCATCCCAATGTTCTATGTTCTCTTCGCCATCGATAAAGTCGATGGATTGCACTTTGTCGCATAACACATTAATGAGCGTGCTTAATATTTGCCTTGCATGGGTTGCTCCCAAGCAATTATGGTGACTAAAACCAAAACCCACATGGGGATTCATTTTACGATCGAGTACCACTTCATTAGGGTTTTCAAATACCGTAGCGTCGCGATTAGCCGAGGCCCAGCACAGGGAGATGCGTGAATCGGCTTTAATGGCATGTTCACATACCTGGGTATCTTCAGTCGCCACTCGTCCCATATGTGTCAATGGTGAGAAATAACGGACAAATTCTTCTATAGCTCGATTACGGATTTGTGGTTCATCACGCAAACGCTGCAGTGATTCAGGGTGATCTGAGAAATAGGCGATGGTATTAGACACAGCATTAATTACCGTATCGCGACCACCGGAAAAGGTTAATATAATCACCCCTTTAATTTCTTCTTTGCTAAGCTTTTTACCATTGACCTCGCTAGCTAATAACATCGAGTAAAGATCGTCGCCGGGCTTAGCTAGCGCCTTATCAATTTGTGCATCTATGTAGTCGTAGAGAATATTGGCTTTATCGCCATCCAATGCTTGACCTTCACTACGAAATACATGGGTCCCCCAACTGATCCATAATTCAGATTCTGCAAAAGGAATGTTTAGCAATAGGGTTAAGGCCCGAGATTGCAACACTAATGCAAAGTCTTCAATCACCTCCACCGGATCACCATTTAGCACTGACTCTACTAATACACTAATTTGTTGATCAAGTTGCTGTTGATATTCGGACTGTAAGGGCCGTTTAAACCAAGGCTCGAGTAACTCGCGATAATCTTTATGCAAAGGCGGGTCAACCTCAAAGGGAATTTGTCGGGTGCTGCGAATACTTACTTCTGAGGGCACCACAATACGCCCGGGCACAGCTCCCGACTGAAAAGTTTGCCAATTAAGGGCACACTTTCTGACATCCTTTAATCTGAGCATCATGGTGACCGGATCATCTTGGTCGCTGATCTCGCCATAACCTTGTTCTATTCGGGCTTGCTCAAAAGGATCGTTGATTGCACTGTGTTTCATATTTGTCTCCGAATAAATACCGATGATATTTTCAATAATGATACCTTACTGCACTTTTTAATCTGATAATTACAATTTAAGTGCTAAAAGTATCAAAAATACGCCCTATACACTTTATTTTTCAAGATTGCCGTGGGGCGCTAATTTTTTGCCGTAATTTTCAGTACCAGTATAGCCTTTCATGTCCTCCTACCCACGCTGGAATATTAGCAGCCGGGCCCCTAACGCACAGACCTGTGTTGGGCTACTGGTGGATGCACAATTTGCTCGCGCCTAAAATAATCTAGGCCTCATGCCGGTAACATAGCCCCATTTTTTTGCAGCAATACTAATGTCGGTTTCTTGCTCATCAAAATGTGACATTCACTAACAGACTGATCTGTTATTCATACTGGTTCATTGATCAAGGGAGCAACTAAATACGCAACAATGTCACTAAACATCGGTGCGTATTTAATGTGTTTACCACCAAATGGTATAAAGCGCGATCAGGATGATCACCACACAAATAGCGGATATATTAAAGTTACGGTCGGTATCAAAATTAACATCATCGAGGCTAACTGACGTATTCATTTGAGTTTTCTTACCTGTTAGCGATACCAGAATAGACAGAGCAATACACAGTAAAAATACCAGGCCGATGCGATCCATAAAGGGTAATTCAGGCCATAAGAACTTAAAGGCCACTGAAAATGCCGCCGAACCTACTGCGGCTGATAATGCGCCAGCAGAAGTCGTACGCTTCCAAAACATACCCATCAAAAATATTGCGGTAATGCCAGGGGAAAATAACCCGGTGAATTCTTGAATATATTGAAATGCTTGATCAAATTTACCTAACAATGGCTCTGCGGTAATGAGGGCAATGCACAGTGAAAAAAGGGTGGCGATGCGACCGATATGAACGTAGTGACGTTGGCTCTTATTGGGTTGCAAGTTTTTGTAAATATCCATCGTAAATATGGTTGAAATACTATTGGTCATAGAGGCAAGTGATGAAACGATAGCGGCAACTAATGCAGCAAATACCAGCCCCTTAATGCCAGCGGGCATTAAGCCCATCATTGATGGGTAGGCTTGGTCCGGTGATGTTAAATTAGGATATAAAATCAGTGCCGCAATGCCCGGTAGCACCACAATAATTGGCATGAGTAATTTTAAAAAAGCAGCAAATACAATGCCTTTTTGGGCTTCTTGAATATTTTTAGCTGCCAATGCCCGTTGAATAATATATTGGTTAAACCCCCAATAGCCTATGTTCATAACCCATAAGCCACCAATAAGTACTGATATACCAGGTAAACTCATATAATTGGGGTTGTCACTTGATAATATCATATCGAAATGATCCGGCACTTTTTCGGTCAGGATTTGAAAGCCAGCAAGAAATCCTGCACCATCCGCAACGGTTTTCAGGGCTAAATAACTTAACAACAGGCCACCGAAAACGAGCAGCACGACTTGAATAATATCGGTATAAGCAACTGCTTTTAAGCCCCCATAAAGTGAGTATGCAACAGAAAGAAGCGCCAGGAAGATCATACCGAACATCCAATCGACACCCGCAACGGTTTGAATGGCCAAACCTCCTAGCCACAATACCGAAGTTAAATTAACGAAAATAAACACCGCTAACCAAAATAAGGCAAGGATGGTTTTCACCCGACTATCGAATCGTTGCTCGAGGTATTGGGGCATAGTAAATATATTATTTTTCAAAAATATAGGTAATAAATATTTACCCACAAGAATAAGCGTAATCGCGGCCATCCACTCATAAGAAGCAATGGCTAATCCGATGGCGTATCCTGAACCGGACATACCAATAATTTGTTCAGCGGAAATATTAGCGGCAATAAGAGATGCACCTATCGCCCACCATGGCAGAGATTTGCTGGCGAGAAAGTAATCCTCGGTATTACGGTCCCCTTTATGATCATTACGTGATATCCATAATGCGATACATAAAAGGCCAATAACGTAAACAATAAAAACGGTATAATCGAGTTGTTCCAATTTCATTCAGCACACCTTTGTTCTGGTTATTTATTAAGGTTTAACCTTGTCACTTATTCGTATGTTGTAGCGTAGTTAAGCCATTTTAATGTTTTGTTAATATACTTGATGCCCACAACAACATTCATGTACGCCAACAAGATAATAATTAACAATTTAACACTTCATCACCTGTTTTTTTTCCGTGACCCGGTTTAGCTCTTCACAACGATATCGTTGTCGTACCCGCTTTTACGCAACACTAATTTAAGCATTAATCTACATATAGAACTGTTAGTTAACCCCCAAGTAATGTTAAAAATTTGCTTTTTATGTTTAGTTATTCGTGTTAAATATGTAATTAATGTTATATATATGCGGTATCTCTTGATGGGAAAAGTACAAGTTTATTGCGAACCTTTTTGTATTGAGAAAGGCTATCAGTTTGAAATCCATAACGTTCAATACCAAGAAGATGATGCCTATTCGTGCTTTTTGCACTTTCATGAAGTACACGAATTCATTATTTTTGAAGAAATTGATGGTTGTTATTATTACAACCAAGGTGAATCAAAGCTGATAGATAACGATATTGTCTTTACACCCGCCTTGGAAACACACAATTTTGAGTTAAACAAACGGCCAAAGTCTTGGTATATCATCCAATTCTTACCTGAATTATTTGATGGTTCTGAAATGCAAAAAGCAAGTTCGTTACTGCAACATGGCCAACATTTGCGATTACAGCAAAAAGATATAGAAATTGTGCAGCAGATGGTGAAATGGTTACATCAATGTTATCAAGACAACCCCTTGAGTGGGGAAAGTTTAATGTTATTGAGATTGATTATTCTATGGGTTGCAGAGCATTCTCAAGCGGTAAAATCACCCAATAGCAAGCCTATTGCATCAAGTGTCGGGTATGCAAAATTATCCCCTGCTATCGACTTATTTCGACAAAATAAGTCGGTAGAGTTGACGTTAACTGAGGCGGCTGAATTGTGCCATATTTCCCCCTCACATTTTTCACGTATGTTTAAATCTATTTTTCGTTGCAACTTTTCAAAATACTGCTTGCAACATAAGCTGTATAGCGCAGCAAGACTAATTAGCCAAACAGAACATTCGATTACCAGTATTAGTTACGATCTCAACTTTTCTAGTCCGTCCCATTTTATTGCGCAGTTTAAAAGGCAATTTAATACTACACCATATAAATATAGGTTGAATGTAAAAACATAGAGCGTAGAACTGCTATTTATCAATCATTAACAACCTGAAGATATGTTGCTTATTTGTTTACCGATGCCGGATTCTTGTTATTTTTTTGTTAACTTCCTTTATTAAACTTTATTTTCCGCCTTACCTTTTTGCAACTTTTACTGTTATTAATCAATGCATTACTCTATAAATTGCGCGAAATAAAGTATGCATCCGCTGATTTTTCTGCACTATCCAATCCGCCTAAGAGAAACATATCATTAACAAGACTTTTTTCGCCAAATGATTGTTAGATGATGTTTGTTGCGGAGATCTTGTTAGTTTTTCCCCTACTACTTCAATAGCATAGGTGTCAGTGCCGAGGAAACGTTGCGCGCCAGCGCCACGGAATATTACAGAATCTAAACTAGGCGGATATATATGAAAATTAACAGTAAGTTTAAGCTTTTATCGATTAGTGTCGCTGTTTCAACTGCATTTGCGGCGAATTTTGCGATTGCACAAGAGCAACAGACCAGTGCTGATATCAGTAATGTTGAGGTGATCCAAGTTAAAGGAATACGTAGCAGCTTAAAGCAATCAATGGAACTTAAACAAAATGCTGCTTCCATTCAAGACAGCATTGTAGCTGAAGATATTGGTAAATTTCCTGATCAGAATGTTGCTGAATCTTTGCAACGTATTAGTGGTGTCATGATTTCACGCACCAATGGTGAAGGCACAGCGATTACTGTTCGAGGCTTGGGCCCCAAGTTTAACGCCGTAAAATTAAATAATCGTACACTAGCCACATCAGAACGTGGCAGAGAATTTGACTTTCAAGTTTTACCCTCTGAATTGATTGCAGGGGCCGATGTGGTCAAAGCTTCTCGTGCCAATATAGCCGAGGGCGGCATTGGTTCTTATGTGACTATCAATACTGCTCGTCCTCTAACCAGTCCTGGTGAACATATCGCAGGTTCGATTAACGCTAAATATAACGATTTAGCAGAAGAATATACTCCAAAGGTATCAGGTATTTATAGCAACACATACAACGGCAATACATTTGGCTTTTTAGTCGGTTTTGCTCATATAGAAAGCACAAACCGCATTGATGCGCACGAAACAGCCTTTTGGGACAATCTGCAAGCAGATGACACGCAACGTGCTCCGGGACCGATTGTTGATGAAAGTGGCACTGCGGTAACCTCTGGTACGCTATGGTATCCAGGTCGTGCGCAATACATGACCGATAACGAAGAGCGCACCAGAACCAGTGCTAATATCACGCTGCAATATGCGCCAACCGTAGATAGTACCCATACACTAGACGTTTTTTACACCAAATTTGCCCGTGAAGCCTTTAGTAATGGTATGCAGGCGCCTCTGCACCGTGATGGATTCGAAAACGTAGTTGTATCACAAAACAATACCATTTTATCCGCCCGTAAAAGAGCCGATCCTCTCGACGGTTTATTTCAAACCCGAGCAGAAGCCTCTACAATATTTGCCGTTGGTTATAATGCATTAGTCTATAAAGAAAACTGGACATACGAAGCCGATATGTCTTATTCAGAAGCGCAGTCTGACCCTAGCAGAGACTGGTATGTACCCAATATTGTTAATACAGAAGGTCTAACTGATGCTGATTATATCGAGTTTGACAGCCGAGGATCTGACGTTATCAATATCGATTCTAGTATACCGTGGAATAATCCAGCAGGCGTTCGAGCGCACTGGAATCACTTATCCCGTGATGAGTTAGAAGATAAAGTATTAGAAACAAAACTAAATGCGAGTTACCTCTTTAACGCGGGGCTGACGAGGAGTGTAGATTTTGGCGTGTCATACACGGACCGAGATAAATCCTTACAGCAATTCAATTCCGTTAGAACGGAGTGTGGGTCAGTCGTAAATACATGTGGAACCCTGATAGATATGGATGACAGTTTATTCTCTGTCAATAATGTGGGTAACTACTTGTCTGATGTCAGCGGTAATTTCCCGCGTAACTTCGTTGTCATCAATAGCGTCGCTGATTATAGCGCGGCCATGCGAACTATCTCTCAAGATGAAACGTGGGGAACAGCCGAATTATTGCCTAACGCATCAGTCGCCAACACGGAAGAAATTCTGGCGCTATATACCCAGTTAAACCTTGAAGGGGAATATAGCGCGTTTGCTTGGAGCGGGAATGTAGGCCTTCGTTACGTCGATACTAAAAACACCTCGGAGGGTTTTGCTATTCAAGTGCTTGATGTGAGTATGGATGACACAGTGCAAGATGATGGGGAATTGATTGAGATCACAACATCAGACCCTGTTTATAATGATGCAAATACCTCATTTCAAGAACTGCTACCCAGCGCCAACATCAGTTTAGACTTTAATAACGGCTTCTTTATTAAAGGCTCGGCAGCAAAAGTTATGACACGAGCGGCGTTAGAAGATGTTGGGGTAAATATGACGGTATCCGGCACTCGCTTAACTGAATACAGCAGGTCACAGGGTAATCCAGACTTAAATCCCTATTTAGCCACGCAATACGATATTGCCTTTGAGTATTATCAAGACAATGGCAACGCCTATAGCCTTAACTTTTTTAACAAAGACTTTAGTAGCTGGATTTCTACCCAAACCTTTGTGCAAGACTCAGGCTTTGATGTAGACCGGGATTTCGACGGGGTTGACGATTGGGATGTTCAAGAAACGGTCACGCAAAAGAGTAATCGTGGCGGGGTTAAATTAAATGGCGTGGAAGTGGCAGCACTTCATTATTTTGATTACTTACCTAGTTGGTTGAGCGGTTTCGGTATACAAGCTAATTATACTTACACTGACAGTAGCGATAGTGAGGCTGATATATTTGAGCAGTCTGGGGTATTGTCCCCAGGCAGTGGTGTTGAAGGCTTTTCGCCCAATGCCTATAACGTTATCGCGTTTTATGACAAAGATGGTTTCCAGGCGCGTTTGGCCTATAACTGGCGCGAAGCGTTCTTAATTCAGCGTCAAAGTGATGTTGGTGGTGGCTTACCGAAACATGCTGATGATTACGGGCAGCTTGATTTCAGTACGTCCTGGGATATTGATGATAACTTTACGGTCAATGCTGAAGTTATCAACGTAACCAATGAAAACATCCTTGAGTATGCTGACGTGCGCGAACGTGTAACTAATCTGCAATATGCGGGGCGTCGTTTTCAAGTAGGCTTTTCTGCTCAGTTTTAATCACAGTTAGATATAGCTGCGGTTTGACCGAGTAGTTTAAGATTTATAGCGTTCTTATATTAAAAATAAGAACGTTTTTTCTGTCGTTCCGCACTTAAATTAACCATTAATATTGGCTGATAAATAGATAATTTAACAAGTTGTGAAAACAAAACTTGACGCAGATCTCCGATCTTGATCTATTACTCTCTTTTGAGAGAGAATTATGTCCTCGCCCTTTACCAAAACACTAGAACACCACGGTCTGGCCGCACGCTGCATATGTACAGCGAATATTTCGAGGACAAACCTCTTGAGCGACTGCTCGCTCCAGGGATCGAGCCGGAGCATATCAACGATGACGCGTTAGGTCGCTGTCTTGATGCACTTTATGAAAAAGGCGTTTCTTCTCTTTATCAAACCCTTGGTGAAGCCGTTGTTAAACACCTCGACCTGCCTTGTGACTCTGTCCATCTCGACTCCACGAGTTTCCATTATGACGGCCAAAGTAGGCCAGCAGAGGATGATTTTAACTGTATTCGTGTCACCAAAGGATACTCCAGAGATCATCGACCTGAGTTAAATCAGGTGATCTTAAATCTTATCTGCGAAAACCAGTCGGGCATTCCGGTGTATATGAAGCCGTCCAGCGGTAACAGTAATGATATGGAAGGCTTCAAAAAAATTGTTAAGTCTCATATAAAAAGCTTAAAGGCCGCACAAGCCAGCCGCTATCTGGTCGCTGATGCGGCACTGTATGTGAAAGAAAGTATTGTTCATCTCGATGCGATCAATCAATTGTTTATTACCCGTGTACCTCAAACATTGAAAGAGGCGAAAAGTTTAACGGCTCAAGCCCGTCAGTTGAACTTTGTTGATATAACCGAGGGTTATCAAGGCGTGTGGCATGAAACGAGCTATGGTGATGTGGCGCAGAAATGGCTGCTGGTACGCAGTGAGCAAGCCAGAAAACGTGAAGGTCATAGTCTGGATAAGCGGATGCTTACACAGTGTGAACAAGGCCGTAAGTCCTTCAAAAAATTGGGTCAACAGGAGTTTACCTGCCAAGAGGATGCAAAAAAAGCCTTGGTGCAGTGGGAAGTCAAACAGCCTTATCTGATGGTTGATAGTCAGATTAACAAGGTGCCTGTTTACGCAGGTGCAGGACGCCCTTCGCAGGGCGAACAACCTAAACGTGAGTATTATCACATCACAGGGAGCCTCTATACGGCCCTTGCAAAACGACAGGATGCATTGCAGCAACTGGGCTTATTTATCATCGCCAGCAATGACTTAGCGGATGATTTAAGCATGGAAAAGATACTCAGTACCTACAAGTCCCAGCAATCCGTAGAAAAAGACTTTCGATTTTTAAAGAGTCCAGACTTTTTAACCAGTGCCATTTACCTTAAAAAACCAGAACGCATTGAAGCACTGCTGATGGTCATGACAACCTGTTTGATGGTTTACGCTTCGTTAGAACATCAAATACGTAAACAACTAAAAATACAAAACCGTTACTTCCCAGACATGAAGAAGAAACCCTATCAAAACCCCACCGCCCGTTGGGTGTTTCAGTGTTTTCAGGGGGTAACCCTCTTATATATTGAGGGGAAAGAGCTAGTGGTAAACCTAAAAGAAGGACAACAAATCATCATTGATTGTCTGGGCAGTGAATACCAGCAAATTTATTCTTAAAAGTGGTACGGAAGATCGGATGGAAAGCTTGTCCTGTGAAATATTTTGGGTATAGCGATACCCGGCATCAACAGTGGTGATTGTCATACCTAGGTTATCGCCTGTTTGCTATTGTGTTCGTTAATTAGACAGTACTGTGCTGTTGGGCTTGTCTATGTTTAAGTGAGCTAAAATGAACAGCCTATTAGTTTATATCCAGACTAATAAGCTGTGGCTCCATTCCTTTGACCCTGGCAGTAACGATTACCCGGTTACTCACCTGGTTTGACTGCAGGATCGCCAGGGCTCGCCCTTTTGAGGTGTTTATAGTGTTGCCCTGAAAATCTTGAATATTGTCAGGGGCACCATTATCCACGCCTAGCCACCTGGCATCGCCTGACACTTCAAAGGAGACTTCTACATTATCCGTTTTAACCGCTCGCCCTTGACTGTCATTGAGTTGAAAAACAAGGTGAGCAACATCGTAGCCGTCTGCTTTTAAAGTGCTTTTATCTGTTGTTAAGGTAAACCCGGCAGGTTTGCCCGTAGTTTTCATACGGCTTTCTATTAACTGCCCTTTAAAGCCGGCTTTTGCCGTCAGTTCACCTTTTTTGAATGGCACCACCCAACGAAATATTCGGTCTGGGGCTTCAGACATGCTGCGATAACCAAGGGATTGACCGTTGAGAAGCAACTCGACAATAGAATGGTTGGACGTAACTTCAATTAATACCGGCTCACCCTCTTTATAATTCCAGTGCATATTTGAATTACGCCATCTATAGCTGCCCTGTGAATCAGCCACCGCTAAACCAGACAATTTATCCACCGTAAATCCTGAGTCTTTTAATGGTAGGGTCCCGATAGAAATATGCGGTGTGTTTACCCAGATACTTTTAAAGTAATTGTAACCTTGCACTTTAAAACCCGCTAAATCCAGAATATCACCCCAGCCACTTTTTTCCGGCCATTTTTTATGACGTTCACCTATGTAGTCGATACCTGTCCACATAAATTGGCTGAACACACCAGGATGCTGCAATACTTGTTTCCAATCATCCCAGGTGCCTGGGTTTTCGTTGATGGTTATTAGTTTTTCAGGAAAATGTGTTTGCGCCCAAGGGATCACACTATTGCGATAACTATACCCGACAATGTCGACCGCATCGGCATAACCACTTACGTGGCTAACCTGAGGCAAGATAAAATTTGCGGTTGTAGGGCGCGTGGTATCTAACTCTTTTACCCAAGTATTTAATTTTTTGGCGGTGTCGGCCAGAATATATTGACCTTTTGCCGATGTCTCATAACGTTTTTTCAATTCTTGTGGTGAATATTTAGGCGCTGCCCCCCAAAAGCTAACATCAACCTTAGTGGGATCATTTGGCTCTGGCCAAAACCCTGTGACATAACGATAGTGCACATAGGTCCATTCAATTTCGTTGCCTATACTCCATTGCACCACACTTGGGTGATTTCTATCGCGCAACATAGTGCGTGTTAGATCACTTTTTGCCCATTGTTGAAATTCTTCAACATAACCACGAGTTAGATTGTCGTCATGTCTGTCGTGGTAGTTTAGACGTTTATCTTTGGCGTAATCGAATTCATCAAAAAATTCATTTTGCACCAAAATACCTAACTCATCACATAAGTCTAAAAACTCTTGAGAAAAAGGATTATGGGCAGTACGAATGGCATTTACGCCTGCTCCCTGGAGATTTTCCAAACGTCTTCTCCACACTCCTTTAGGTACTGCCGAGCCAACCAAACCGCCATCATGATGCAAAGACACCCCTTTCATCAATGTTGCTTTTCCGTTTAAGAAAAAACCTTTTTTAGCTTCAAACTTAATGCTGCGCACACCAAATGGTGTAACGTATTCGTCTAACGTTTTATCTTCATATATTACGCTAGACAAAGCTTTATACATATTGGGCTGTTCGATATCCCATAGTTCGGGCTGAATGACGGTTAAACGCTGAGAGTAAGTTTTAGTGCTATTCGCTTTAAGCGATACTTTATCTTCAATTTCGGCAACAACACGGCCATGGCCATGGCCATCAATAATTTGCGTAGACAAAACAAAACTACGTTTAGCGGTATTGTCGTTTTTAACCTTAATTTGAATGTCGACTTGTGCTTGTTCTTTATTAATTTCAGGGGTGGTAACAAAGGTTCCCCAAATAGGAATATGTAACTTGTCGACTGTCACTAATTTAACATTTCGATAAATACCACTACCCGTATACCAGCGGCTATCGCCGTATCGGGAGTGGTCCACATGAACTGACAATATATTTTCAGTTCCGTCTTTGTTAAGCATCTTTGACAGGTCAAAGTATACCGGTGAATAACCATAAGGGTTTTCACCTAACAATTGACCGTTCAGCCAAAAGGTCGCGTTGTTATATACCCCATCAAATAACACATAAGTGGTCTTATTTGTGTCTTGGCTGGCCGTGAAGAAGTGCTTTTGATAAATACCCACACCACCCGGTAAATAACCGGTAGCACCTTCCAACGATTCATCAAACGAATGTTCGACACTCCAATCGTGGGGTAAACGAACCTCACGCCAATCAGTATCGTCTAGTGGCATAACAGTGGGTAAAGCAGTTTCTTTAACTAAGGTGAACTTCCAGTCAAAGTTAAAATCATGCTCGCGACTGATATTGTCGGCAAATGCCGCGCAACAATAGATCAATCCGAAAATCGTTAGCCCGAATAAACTCAATACTCGCAAAATGGTACTCCCAAAATCTATTTTTAATTAACGCAGTGATGAATAAGTTTCACACAGCGACTGGCCTGTGTGAAAATGCAGCTGAACCATTCAATTCAACCCTTTACATCCAGGCTATTAACTCCGCTATTTTCATCTTGATGGATGACCACCGGCCACCCCGGAAATTGTTGATTGGCGTTGGCTTGACTGACATCCACTAAAAAACGATACGCTTGGATGGTATAAGTTTTGGCTGTGCAATCAAAAGTCACAAAACCAAAACCAGAGCCTTTTTCATGAGCCTGTATATAGCGGTTATCCGATTTACCGACCTCTGGATTACCCACTGCATAAACGTATATTTTGTTGCCAAAGCTATCCAGGTATTCACCGGTTTGCGACAACCCATGGGAAGGTCGATTGGTATGAGACAAATTCATATCGTCAGGTCGCCACCAACGTGGCCAACCGGCGGCAATCGCCGGGGTACAAAATGCCCAATTACTGTCCCGTTGCTGGTGCACGCCATATTGGGACAACGAACCTAAATGAGTATCACCACAAATATGCAGTGCTTTGGACTGACGCATAATATCGATGGCGCGATTACGGGCCGTGGCTGGCCAACCACTGCTGTCAAAATCATATTTTAAATATTGTTCAGGTAGCGGCTGGTGAGTTGATATACCGGCAAATACGGTTTGGCTTAGCACGGCTTTAAGGGAATGGCCACGCCAATCGTTGCCCCATTTTTCCAGGAATGTTTCTTGGCGTTGCCCCAATAATTGCAAATCAGCACGATCAAAATCAGGGTTAATATATGCGGGGTCTTCACCTTCCCCCGTTTTACCTACCACGATATTTAATCGATCAGGGCCGCTTTTCCATTGACGGTCGGCAAGAATGGCAAAACCAACGTCGCCATATACCATTGCCGTATAATAAACACTGAGCCCTCTGGCTGAAGGGGTTGGATCAATAGGATCCGGAAGATGAGCCGTATTGGTTTTATGCACCGCATTCACCATACGAATAGGTTCGAGATACCCGCCCCACGCATCGCTACGGCCTAGTTTAGTGGCTTCTTCTGACATTGTAGCACCCGCTTCTCCCCATAAATTTCCCTGTAATACATCATGATCATCGGGCAGGCAGATAGTGGGTGCGTTACGCATGGATTCCTTAAACGCCCAACCAAACTGATAAAATTTACGCAGATAATTAAGAATAGCCCGCTCGGCGGGTTCTCGGATCACC
>TARA_R110001632_G_scaffold8686_12_pt1 | contig 41102 bp, 36 predicted proteins | sample TARA_R110001632 | Tara Oceans TARA_R110001632 (sample SAMEA4398266) | marine metagenome | biome: Polar Biome; feature: [SRF] surface water layer (ENVO:00010504); material: water (ENVO:00002006), including particulate matter (ENVO:01000060) such as... | depth 5 m
CTCTGCACTGAGTAGTTCACCGGTTAATATGCCATCGGCAAGGGTTTTAACGACAGCTGCGTCAATTGCATCGGCAGCATCCGTTAGGTTCAAGCTGAAACGAAGTAGCATGGATGCTGATAGAATTTGTGCAATCGGGTTAGCGATACCTTTACCTGCGATATCTGGGGCTGAACCACCCGCAGGTTCGTATAAACCAAAACTTTCGCCGTTAATACTGGCTGATGGCAATAAGCCCATTGAACCGGTGATCATGGCGCATTCATCAGAGATGATGTCACCGAATAGATTCGAGCATAACATCACATCAAAATCGCCAGGGTAGCGCAACAATTGCATCGTCGCGTTATCGATATAGATATGTTCTAGGGTCACTTCAGGATAGTCTTTAGCGACTTCCTCAGTCACTTCACGCCATAATCGGCTACACAATAATACGTTGGCCTTGTCTACCGACGTTACCTTCTTGCCGCGCTTCTGAGCCGCTTCAAACGCACTAATGGCGATACGACGGATTTCTTTTTTACTGTAGCGCATGGTGTCGAAGGCAAATTGCTCTTCGCCTTCACCTTCAATGCCTTTGGGCTGACCAAAATAAATGCCGCTAGTTAGTTCACGTACCACAAGCACGTCAAAGCCACTGGCTGCAATATCAGCCCGTAATGGCGATAAGGCTTCTAACCCTGGATAGATTTTTGCCGGGCGAAGATTACTGAACAAATCAAAATGACCGCGAAGGGCAAGTAGGGCTGCACGCTCTGGTCGCTGCTCTAAAGGAAGGCTGTCCCATTTAGGGCCACCAATAGAACCAAATAAGATAGCTTGAGCTGCTTCACAGCCTTTTAACGTCGCAGGAGGCAGTGCCTCACCGTGGTTGTCGATGGCAATCCCACCGACATCAAATTCATTTAGGGTGAACGAAATATTAAACGCTTGCTCTACAGCTGATAAAACCTTCTTTGCTTCTTGCATGACCTCTGGGCCAATACCATCTCCTGCCAACACGGCAATATTGTAATTCGACATGTGTTCCTAGACTCCAGCAATCTGTGTTTGTTGTTTTTTCTGATGATCAATTCGATCGGCTAAATGGGTGTTGTTTAATACATGGATCAGGGCTTTGACGCCAGACTCGACGATATCTGTGGCTAAACCGATGCCATTAAAACGGCGACCGTTATATTCAACGACGACGCTCACTTGAGCTAGTGCATCGGCCCCTTCTCCTTTTGAGTCGAGTTTGAAATCGACGATATCAAGCTGTTCGTGACCTAACACTTTGATAATAGCGTTGTATGCAGCATCTACTGGGCCATTGCCTGTGCATGACTCAATGATTTCTTCATCGCCAACCTGTAATTTAACGGTGGCGCTAGGGATGATCTCTTTGCCTGAACTTGCTTGTAAATAAAGTAACTTATAGTGCTCGTCCGCGGGTTTTTGCTTATCAAAAAACAATAAGGCTTCAAGGTCATAATCAAACACTTGGCCTTTTTTGTCGGCTAATTTTACGAATGATGCATATAAGGTATCTAAATCGTAGTCTTGTGCTTTATAACCCAACTCTTCAAGACGGTGCTTGATAACGTGGCGGCCTGAGCGCGACGTTAAATTTAAATTATTTTTGTTTATACCCACACTTTCTGGGGTCATTATCTCATAAGTATTTTGCGCTTTTAAGACGCCGTCTTGATGGATACCAGAAGAATGACTAAAGGCATTTGCACCTACAATCGCTTTGTTCGCTTGCACTGGCATATTACATAGCTGACTGACCAATTTAGAGGTGCGAGAAATTTCCTGACTGCGAATATTGGTGTTTAAACCCAACATGGCTTGGCGGGTTTGTAAAATCATGGCAATTTCTTCTAACGAACAATTACCAGCGCGTTCGCCAATACCGTTGATTGTGCATTCAATTTGACGTGCACCGTATTCAACTGCCACTAATGAATTGGCAACCGCTAAACCTAAATCGTTGTGGCAGTGCACTGAAATAACCGCTTTATCGATATTGGGCACCCGATTAAACAAGTTTTGAATAATGCCACCAAACTCAGTTGGTGTGGTGTAACCCACAGTATCGGGAATATTAACGGTGGTTGCCCCTGCATTAATGGCTGCTTCAACCATTCGGCATAAGTAATCAATAGGTGTGCGGCCAGCATCTTCACAAGAAAACTCAATGTCGTCTGTGTAGCGACCTGCATGCTTAATCGCTTTTACCGCCATTTCAACCACTTCATCTTGTGATTTACGTAACTTGCTCGCTACGTGAATGTCAGAGGTAGCAATAAAAGTATGTATTCTAAATTGTTCAGCTACGCTTAATGCTTCACCGCAGGCATCGATGTCTTTTTCTAAGGCGCGAGATAATCCGCAGACAGTGGCATTTTTGATTTCTTTGGCAATACTACGTACCGATTGAAAATCGCCCGGTGACGATACTGGAAAGCCGGCTTCGATGATGTCAACGCCAAGTCGCTCTAGCGCGAAAGCAATTTGTAGCTTTTCTTTCATACTCAAGCTTGCCGCTAGCGCTTGTTCGCCATCACGTAACGTGGTGTCGAATATTTTGACCTGGTTGGACATATCTTTTCCTCTTTTAAATGACGCGCTTTTAAAGCGCTTTAAACGAAAAAACCCGTGCTAGGCACGGGTTTTTAGTTATTGTTTGCGTTTCGCTTACAACCTACCCGTACAGTCTTGCTGTCAGCAGAAGTAGAGTTGATAGTAAAAATATTTTCATTTTATATTAAGCTCAAAACGTCAGTGCGCTATTTGTAACTCTTTGGATGGCATGCGTCAACCTTAGTTAACAAATCAACATATAACAAAAATGCATATAAACTTGATTTATCAGGGAAAACAGGTGGTCTGACTAGTTTTTTAGTGGGTATTGATGTGAATTGCGCAGATGAATTCTGCTTATCGAAAATTTTTCCAATTAATACTGCCGGAAAGTAACAGCTCTCTGAGGGTTAATGTTCGAGGATGGCTACGGCCTTTGTGGTTCCAAGTATGCCCACAGCAGGCGGCTGAAAAAATGGCATTACTAGGACGTAATAATACATATTTGCCGAGCGCAGCATGATCACGAATATTGCTACAAACACGGTCAGTATCATTGGTTCCATTCATAGCAAACCAGCCAAATTTATTGCTATGCAGTTGCTGAGTATCGGTATCAATGCGATCAATGGAGTCTAATTCTAAATGTTCACCATTTATGTTTTTTACATAAATCACAACGGGCAGGCCCGATCGAGCATATTGCGCGAACCATTGGTGCGTTTTATCTTTATCGTGTCTTCTACCCATGCAGGTAGCACTTTGTTTTGCTTGCCAGCTGGCGTTGTGCACATCAACAGACAAAGGGCCTGTATGGTGAATGAAATGATATGCGGCGCGTTTAACATGATGGCGTAGACCGCCTAATTTACGTTGCAGCAAACTAATGTTGGAGATGGGTTGGTGGGCAAGAGTAATTAATTCGCGCTCATACAAAGCATTACAAATTTCGGCAAAATGGGTCTGCTGCTGTGAGTCAGAGAATATATTTACTTGGGGTTGCGCGGGAGGCGTCACCATAAGAATTGAGGGGCAGCAAACGCTGCCCGCTTACATCTAAAAGGCTTTAGCATATACTAAAGCACTTCAGATATAGGTCTTATTGACCCTTTATTTCTTTACGTCCGCCGTATGTTGCTGCATCACCTAGCGCTTCTTCGATACGCAATAGTTGATTATACTTAGCAACACGGTCAGAACGACACAATGAACCTGTTTTGATTTGACCTGCAGCTGTACCAACCGCTAAATCAGCGATAGTTGCATCTTCAGTCTCGCCACTACGGTGAGAGATAACTGCCGTGAAACCAGCCGCTTGTGCCATACGAATGGCCTCAAGGGTCTCGCTCAATGTTCCGATTTGGTTAAACTTAATCAAAATTGAATTAGCTACACCATTATCGATGCCGCGTTTAAGAATTTTGGTATTAGTCACAAACAAATCATCGCCAACAAGTTGTACTTTGTCGCCAATTTTTTTGGTTAAACTTGCCCAACCGTCCCAATCGCTTTCATCAAGGCCATCTTCAATAGAGATGATAGGGTACTTAGCTGCAAGATCAGATAGGTAATCACCAAAGGTTTCTGAATCGAATACTTTACCTTCGCCTTTAAGATCATATTTACCATCTTTATAGAACTCAGATGCAGCGCAATCTAATGCTAACGTCACGTCTTTATTCATTACGTAACCTGCATTTTCAACGGCTTGAATAATCACTTTTAGTGCTTCTTCATTTGAGGCAAGGTTTGGTGCAAAACCACCTTCATCACCCACTGCGGTGCTCAAGCCTTTAGCAGAGAGTACTTTTTTCAAGCTATGAAAAATTTCAGCGCCCATGCGCAATGCTTCACGGAAGCTAGGTGCGCCAACGGGTTGAACCATAAACTCTTGAATATCAACGTTGTTATCAGCATGCTCGCCACCGTTGATGATGTTCATCATAGGGACAGGCATTGAGTATTTCCCCGGTGTGCCGTTAAGCTCAGAGATATGTTGATACAAGGGAATTTTCTTTTCAATTGCAGCCGCTTTAGCGACCGCAAGAGATACTGCAAGAATAGCGTTAGCACCAAACGTTTCTTTGTTTTCAGTACCGTCTAAATCGATCATGATTTGGTCGATTTTCTTTTGTTCAAATGCACTATTACCAAGCAGGGCAGTGGCGATATGTTCGTTAATCGCGGCTACCGCTTTTAGTACACCTTTACCTAAATAACGGCTTTTATCACCATCGCGCAATTCTAGCGCTTCGCGTGAACCAGTAGATGCGCCAGATGGTGCGGTTGCTCTGCCCATTGTGCCTGACTCTAAATATACATCTGCCTCAACCGTGGGGTTACCACGAGAGTCCATGATTTCACGAGCAATGATTTTACTGATGTTTGACATATTTGACATATTTGTAGCCTTGTTATAAAAAATTATCGTTTACCTGAGAGCAGATACGCTTAGTTTTCAATCGTTTGCTAATTATTATTTTTATAATATTCGCCCGCGGCTTTAACAAATCCTTCAAACAAAGGATGACCGTCGCGAGGTGTAGAGTTAAATTCAGGGTGAAATTGCCCCGCCACAAACCAAGGATGATCGCCCAGTTCGATGACTTCTACTAGACGTTTATCAGTAGACAGACCAGTTACTTTCAATCCGGCTGCTTCTAACTTGTCACGTAAATTGTTATTCACTTCATAACGATGACGATGACGTTCGTAAATCTCAGATGAGCCATACAACTCATGTACTTTGCTGCCAGGAATTAAATGACACAACTGGCTACCCAAGCGCATGGTGCCGCCCAAATTTGATTCCTCAGAACGCTGTGCGGTGCTGCCATCAGCATCTAGCCATTCAGTGATCAAGCCAACGACAGGATAAGGCGTTTGCGGATCAAACTCTGAACTGTTGGCGTTTTCAAGGCCAGCAACATTGCGCGCAAATTCGATAATGGCTACTTGCATACCCAAGCAAATACCTAAATAAGGAACTTTTTGTTCACGGGCATACTTGGCTGCTGCAATCTTGCCTTCGATACCACGCTCACCGAAACCACCAGGCACTAAAATTGCGTCACAACCGTTGAGAATTTGATCTCCTTTGCTCTCGATGTCTTGAGAGTCAATGTAACGAATATTAACGGTCAAACGATTTTTAAGTCCAGCATGTTTAAGCGCTTCATTAACTGATTTGTAGGCATCTGGTAGCTCAACGTACTTACCGACCATGGCGATTGTTACTTCGCCAACCGGGTTAGATTCTGCGTATAACACCTGTTCCCATTCGCTCAAATCCGCTTCTGGGCAGTCTAGGCCAAAGCGCTGTACAACAAGTTCGTCCATACCTTGTGCTTTTAGTGCTGCTGGTATTTTATAAATGCTGTTGGCGTCTTTTAGGGAGATAACCGCTTTATCAGCTACGTTGGTGAACAGAGCAATTTTTTGGCGTTCGTTTGACGGTAATGCATTTTCTGAACGACAAACCAAAATATCAGGCATTATGCCGATTGAGCGAAGCTCTTTAACAGAATGTTGCGTAGGCTTGGTTTTCACTTCGCCCGATACCGCAATGTAAGGCACCAATGTTAAGTGCATATACATAGCATGTTCACGGCCCACTTCGGTGCCCAATTGACGAATCGCTTCTAAGAACGGTTGTGATTCAATATCACCTACGGTTCCACCAATTTCAACAATGGCTATATCAACGCCTTCAGCACCGGCAACGATACGGCGCTTAATTTCATTGGTGATATGCGGTATGACTTGAATGGTTGCGCCTAAGTAATCACCACGACGTTCGCGTTTAATGACTTCTTCGTACACACGGCCAGTTGTAAAGTTATTGCGCTTAGTCATACGGGTGCGAATAAAACGCTCGTAATGACCTAAGTCTAAGTCGGTTTCAGCGCCGTCGTCGGTGACAAATACTTCACCATGCTGAATGGGGCTCATTGTGCCTGGATCGACATTAATGTATGGGTCGAGTTTCAACATGGTCACATTAAGACCACGTGCCTCTAGAATAGCAGCGAGTGATGCAGCAGCAATGCCTTTACCAAGTGATGAAACGACACCACCTGTGACGAAAATATAGTTTGTCATGAGTACCCTAAGGCGTTGGAGTTGAGTAAGATTTTTTTAATACTGATGTAGTCTAGCTCCCTTTAAAAGGCGTGACATTATTCAGTACCGGACGGCGTAACAGTATACGTAAATACGACCCCACAGACAATTGAAAAGAGCCTTAGGTTTGCAAAAAATATACAGATTATGGCATTTTATTGGTTTACACTGTGGACCAAATAGTCAAAGGATTAGCTTTATGGATAAAATGCGTCCCATTTTAGTGGTTGATGATGTCGAAGCCATCTGCACTTTTATAAGTACTGTGCTGCAAGGGAATGGATATATGCAGGTTGATACAGCGAGCGATTCGGCTGAAGTGATGGCCCGAGTATGCCGTAAAGACTATCAGCTTATCTTAATGGATATTAAACTACCCAAAGTGGATGGTTTAGAGTTATTAAGTATTCTTCGTGAAGAAATTCCCGAGGTAAAAATCGTTATGTGTTCGGCTGATACGTCGGAAGAAACGGTAAATCTGTCATATGAAATCGGCGCAGTTGGCTTTCTTGAAAAGCCGGTCACGCCTATGAGTCTCCTTAGTTTAATGGAGCGTCTGTAAAACAACGGCTCACCATAAACGTTACATGCAATATTTAGCTTAACGTTTATGGCAAGTTATGGCCTTTCAAGTCTATCTGACTAATTTCTTTAATTGATATAAATAGTCAAGTGCCTGTTTCGGCGTAAGATCATCCGGTTGTATGTTGTGTAACAGATTCTCAGCTTCACTAACCGGCGCTAATAAATCTAATTGAGTTTCGCTCTTTTCTTGAGGAGGGGCAGTTTTGACTGGGTTCGGTTGACTCACCAACGGCTCTTGGTTCCCAGCACTGCCAGTTTCAAGCTCATGTAATTTTTGCTTGGCGGCTTGCACAACTTGCTTCGGCACACCAGCCAATTGTGCAACCTGTAAACCATAACTCTTATTAGCCGCGCCATCTTGTACCGCATGCATAAAGCGGATGGTATCGCCATGTTCGACAGCATCTAAGTGAACATTCGCCAGTTCGGGCAGTGAATCAGCTAGACTGGTCAGTTCAAAATAATGAGTGGCAAATAAGGTAAATGATTGAAGCGTGGTGGCGAGATATTCGGCGCAGGCCCAAGCGAGAGACAAACCGTCATAGGTACTGGTACCTCGGCCAATCTCATCCATTAACACTAGGCTATTGGCCGTCGCATTATTTAATATATTCGCAGTTTCGGTCATTTCAACCATAAAAGTTGAGCGACCAGAAGCAAGATCGTCTGATGCACCAATTCGGGTAAATATACGATCGATGGGGCCAATTCGGGCATCTTGGGCAGGAATATAACTGCCGATATAGGCCATTAATACAATTAGCGCTGTTTGGCGCATATAAGTTGATTTACCGCCCATGTTCGGACCTGTTATCACCAGCATTCTACGCGATGGATTCACTTCAATCGGGTTGGCAATAAACGGCGCATCTGACACTTGCTCTACCACAGGATGACGACCCTGACTAAAATGAATACCACTTTGGGCACATAAATCTGGGCAATGGTAATCTAGGCTCTCGGCACGTTCCGCTAAGTTCGTTAGTACATCTAGCTCGGCAATAGCGTCAGCACTTTGCATAAGCTCTTTTAGCTTTGGTAGCAGTAAATCGAATAACTCTTCATATAGGCGCTTTTCAAGGGCTAACGAGCGACTTTGGCTACTCAGCACATTGTCCTCATGTTCTTTGAGCTCGGGAATAATATAACGCTCGTTGTTTTTTAACGTTTGACGACGTACGTATTCCACTGGCACAAGATCTGACTGGCTGCGGCTAACTTCAATAAAGTAGCCATGTACACGGTTATAACCCACTTTTAAGCTGGCAATGCCTGTACGTTCTTTTTCACGTAATTCCAATGCTTCTAAGTAGTCTGTTGCGCCTTTTGACAAGGCTCGTAGGTGATCAAGCTCTTCGTTATAGCCTTCTTTTATCACCCCGCCATCACGAATTAACACCGGTGGCGCTTCAATTACTGCACGTTCAAGTAATTCAGCAAAGTCAGGATACTGGCTTATTTGGGCCGCAAGTTGCGGTAAATCACTATGCTGGGCGTTTTCTATTTCATGCTCAAGGTAGCTTTGAATATCGGGTAATAGTGCGAATGCTTGGCGTAAACGTGCAAAGTCTCTTGGACGAGCACTGCGCAGCGCTAAACGCGCTAATACGCGCTGCATATCGCCTATTTTTTTAAGTGCGCTTTGCAATTGGCTATATGGCGAACTCATCAGTGCATGAATATTACGTTGACGACCCTTCAATATTGTTACGTCTGTTAAAGGGCGGTGGATCCAGCGTTGTAGCAGTCGACTGCCCATGGCCGTGGCTGTTTTGTCTAAGATGCTAGCAAGGGTGTTCTCTGTGCCGCCAGATAAATTAAAGGTCAGCTCTAAATTACGTCTTGTCGCAGCGTCCATAACAACCGTGTCATTATGTGATTCAAGTACGATACGATCGATATGCGGTAATGCAGCGCGCTGAGTATCTTTGATGTATTGCATTACGCAGCCTGCTGCGCATATACCTACTTGATGATTCTGGACCCCAAAACCAGATAATTCGCTGGTGCCAAATTGGCTGGTTAACTGGGTAGTGGCGGTTTGTAAGTCGAACTCCCATTGGGGACGACGACGTAAACCTTTGCGCTGATTGATTAGATGACTGTAAGCAAAATCATCTGGGTATAAAAGTTCAACGGGATTCGTGCGTTGTAACTCCGCTGCAAGCGCTTCTTCACCTGCTAGTTCGCACAATGTGAAACGACCACTGGTTACGTCCAGCGTGGCGTAACCAAATACCAAGACCTGATTAGCCTTTTGTACAGCACAAAATACCGCCGCCAGTATACTGTCTTGTTTATCGTTAAGCAGGGCTTCGTCAGACACAGTCCCAGGGGTAACAATACGCTGAACTCGGCGCTCTACGGGCCCTTTGCTGGTGGCGGGATCGCCAAATTGCTCGACGATCGCTACTGATTGCCCCATTTTGACTAATCGTGCTAAATAGTTTTCAACTGCATGATAGGGTACGCCTGCCATCGGAATTGCATTACCGCCAGATTTACCTCTGGCCGTAAGAGAAATATCAAGTAACTCGGATGCTTTTTTTGCATCATCAAAAAAGAGCTCATAAAAATCACCCATACGATAAAACAATAGAATATCTGGATGCTCAGCTTTTAATTTCAAATATTGCTGCATCATAGGGGTATGTTGCTGCAAAGAAGAGGGGTTGGTTTTAACCGACTCGGCTGATGATAACGTATTCGTTTTAGGCATTCTGAATGGCACTCTTATTTGTATCGCTTTTAACGCTTTGTTTCATTCTCAATGTTTGGCATGCTAATGAAGCCCGCTAAGTAAAATTAGCGAGTCAGATAACCCCATGATGGATGCAAAATATGACAAACAATTCAATTCAATTAGCGCAACAACTCGGTAAAAAGCTACAGCAATTAGGCTGGCAAGTAACCTGTGCTGAGTCGTGCACTGGAGGAGGCATAGGATACGCCATCACAAGTACATCTGGAAGCTCAAGCTGGTTTAAAAGTGGCTATATTACCTATTCGAATGAAGCGAAACACACCCTTTTGGGCGTGTGTGAGCAAACCTTAATCGACCATGGAGCAGTGTCTAAACCTGTGGTAGAGCAGATGGCACTGGGTGCTGCGCAAGCTGCCAACGCTAACATGGCTGTTTCCGTCAGTGGTATCGCTGGGCCTGATGGCGGTAGCGCAAAAAAGCCAGTCGGTACGGTTTGCTTTGGTTTTGCCGTTAACGGTGAGGTGTCTACGCATTGCCAGTGTTTTAGTGGTGACCGGCATCAAGTCAGGGAGCAAGCGATAGAGTTTGCTTTGCAGCAACTACTGGCGCTGTGTTGATTCAGTTTTGCAGTAAAAATTTTGCTGACATAACACCGGTTCGTTCTAAATTGGCCAAACCCCATTAATTGAGAGAGCAACTATCATGATCGCAGTAGGAACATTTGACGTTAATTTAGCGGCGCAAAATGATGAAACGGCGCCAGTAGGACGCATGTTAATCGATAAAACCTACACGGGTGCGTTAGCGGGTAAAGGTGTAGGGCAAATGATCAGTAAGCGCACTGAAAATGGCATTGCCGTGTACTTCGCCATCGAAGAGTTCGAGGGCAGTCTCGCGAATAAAAAAGGTGGTTTTACTTTGCTGCACAAAGGCGAAATGTCAGCTGCGGGCCAATCGTTAGACATTACAATTTTGACTGGCTCGGGAAGTCATGACCTACGTGATATTAGCGGTAAAATGCGTATTATTCAGCAAGAGGGTAAGCATAGTTATGAACTGGAATATCATTTATAGCGTATAGTTTCTCTTACTGTTATTACCGCTCAATGCATTACGTGCGATTATCAATTTTCCGCGGACTAACAACGACAAACATGCGCATTTACCGGATAAACTAAGTGGAAAAAATAATCGGTAGTTGCCTATGCAGTAGTGTGCGTTTTGAATGTGATGATGTGATAAAACACTTTCATTTATGTCATTGCACACAATGCCAAAAAGCGACAGGTTCGGCCCATGCATCGAACCTATTTACTGAGGTAAATAATATTACATGGCTTGCTGGTGCAGAACTGATCAAGCGTTACGACGTGCCCGGACGTAGCATATCAAATGCGTTTTGTGGCCAGTGCGGAAGTGCGCTACCTTATGCGTCTTTATCTGGGAAAGCCTTGGTGATCCCGGCAGGTTGTTTAGACAATGCATCAAGTACCCAGCCGCAAATCCATATTTTTTATGCTGAGAAAGCGAGCTGGTACGAACCTGCGTTAGGCAGCACCAAATACAATACCTTACCCAGCGAAGAGTAAACAAATATGCTGTTTTGTTGATTAAAAACTCGGCACAGGCATAACCTTGCATAGAATTGACCCTAAGCTAAGGGAGTGTAGGGCTAGTATGGGCGAATAAGACAGATATCTGCCCGCTGTACCGTACAATAATATTAATTTAAAATTTAGTTATGTTACGTCAATCAACGACTTTGTTGTCTCAACAAAGGCCCAACATGACTATTTTTAGAAAGCGACTTGTAACTGTATGGTTGTACAGTATAATAACGAAATAGAATTTCAAATTCCGGAGACCGAAGAATGGTTACTACGACAGACAAAAGCAAAGCATTAGCCTCAGCAATGGCCCAAATTGAAAAACAATTTGGCAAAGGCTCAATTATGAAATTGGGTGAGAATAGAACAATGGATGTAGAAACTATTTCTACAGGCTCGCTGGGTTTAGATATTGCTTTAGGCGCTGGCGGCTTCCCGATGGGACGAATTGTTGAGATTTACGGACCTGAGTCAAGCGGTAAAACCACTTTGACGCTTGAGGTTGTTGCTGAAGCGCAACGTAACGGCAAAGTATGTGCTTTCGTTGATGCGGAACATGCCCTTGACCCAATCTATGCCGCAAAATTAGGTGTGAATATCGATGAACTTTTGGTCTCTCAACCTGATACGGGCGAGCAAGCACTAGAAATATGTGACATGTTAACGCGCTCTGGTGCTGTCGATATTATAGTGGTCGATTCAGTCGCCGCCTTGACGCCAAAAGCAGAGATTGAAGGTGATATGGGAGACAGCCATATGGGTCTTCAAGCCCGAATGCTTTCGCAAGCAATGCGTAAGCTGACAGGTAACCTAAAACAGTCGAACACAATGATGATTTTCATCAACCAGATCCGCATGAAAATTGGTGTGATGTTTGGTTCTCCTGAGACGACTACTGGTGGCAATGCCCTTAAATTCTACGCGAGTGTTCGATGTGATATTCGCCGTATAGGGGCTGTAAAAGACGGTGATGAAATCACAGGTAACGAAACCCGAGTCAAAGTGGTTAAGAACAAAATTGCCCCGCCCTTTAAACAAGCTGAATTTCAGATTATGTACGGTGAAGGTATTAACAGAGATGGCGAGTTAATCGACTTGGGCGTAAAACACGGATTTGTGCAGAAGGCTGGTGCTTGGTATAGCTATGGCGAAGAGCGTATCGGACAAGGTAAAGCAAATTCAACCAAATATCTGAAAGAGCATAAAGAAGTTCGTGATGAACTGAATAAAAGACTCAGAGATTTACTGTTAAGCCCTAAAGATCCTGCACCGAAAGAAGCGGTAGTTCCAGAGCAAGAAGAATAAATCATAAGGAGAAGAATACGTTCTTCAACTTTGTATAAACGAAAAGACCGTCGACTGACGGTTTTTTCGTACCTATTTAATGAGACCTAAAAAAGTTTATGTGCTCATTGATTCGAGGTGGTGAGAGAACGTTAAAAAACAATACTAAGTATGGCTCAATCAAAGAATTGCAGCGGTATACCTCACGCAACCGTCGAGTTAAACACGTTTTGATACCTTGTTATAATCCTTGGCCCAACTCTCGGGAAACTTGCCCTGCAGCACGTAGGAAAAACTAATAAGTTCTGCGATGACGTGATAAAGCTGTTCAGGGATTTCTTGACCTAAATCTAAGCTCGCTAGAAATTCACTTAGATAAGGATCTTCGTGGATCAATACACCACTTTCTTTGGCCAAGGCGATTATCTCGTCGGCTAATTCGCCAAATCCCTTTGCCACCACGAGAGGTGCATTTTTTTTGTCCCCGTCATGATGTTTTATCGCGACAGCACTCTTAGCCTTCGGGTTATCTGTATTTGCTTTATCATTGCCTGACATACGGTCTCTACTTTTATCTTTAATGGCCAACGTATCAATTAAACTTGCGTTTGCAATAAGTGATAGGGACGCTGACGCAAGGTGTCAGGTATTTTCCCCAACTGACATTGGCTTTTGGTTACTTCAATTCCTAATGCCGTGAGCCGCTTATTAAATAGCGGCAAAAAATTCATTACTTGGTGTTTGGTTTGTTCATTAGAGGTATAAAAGTCGAGTTCTAAGGTTCCTTCGCGTAGCTTAGCTTTTGTTAGCACCTCACCTAGGTCGCCAGCGTTTAGCTTAACGGTTAAATGCCAAATACGATTATTCTGTCTATCTTCGTCGTTTGGCTCTTCTTTATTTGCACCGTGCTCTCGGCGGATCATTAGTTCTATGTCTTGCAGCTTATTACCAAAAGCAGAGGGTAGGGTATAATAAAAGCTGTCTTGCCCTTGCAGAAGTTGCTCGGCATTGCCGATTTTGCTGCTTTGATGACCGGCAAATAAACGACTGATCTCCCGTAATATTTGGTGTTTTTGTTCTAACTGAGCAAATTCATTTAGTCCTTTGGAATTTACCGTCGTATTGCCTTTACCTGTGCTGCTGGAACTTGCATTTGGCTCTGAGCCAAGTAACGAACTAAGACCGCGTGACAGTTTTTCACCCTGATTCGGCTGGTTGCGAGCAAAGCGCGACGCCAAAGATATTTGTATCAAAGTGACCAAACCGCTGAGCATACCTTGGCCTGAAGCAGGACTGATAATTTGCGTTGCATTCAAACTAAGCGCAGAAGCAGTCAGCAATTGACGTATTTGACTGACATCTTGCTCCTTACCCTGGGGCACCCCTTCCTTTATTTGTCCGAGCATCTGCTCTTTTAATCCTTTAATCGCCGGCTCATCAATAAACTGATTGTCCGTCAATGCAGTGGCTATACGACTCAATGCATCGCTAGGTTGCTCTGCTCTAGCTTGCACTACCCGCAGTAACGTATGCAAAACCTCTATGGCTTGTGCCTTCACAGTTGGAGTCATAACCGGTGCTGTAATAGTCGGGGTAGCGCCAGGCTGGACGTTTATCGCTGCAGTACCTACAGTTTGCGCCGCAACAGACGGTGTTTCAGACGTTTTAGGATTAGCCGTTTTACTCATATTGTCTGTTTGCGGCGCAGCAGTTACTTTTTGCATTTGCACCTGAGCGTCAGCTACTTTTATCGACGATTGCGCTGTACTTTGTGTCGAAGTGAGCGGTACTTGCCCACCGACTTTACCCTCTGAGAGGGTTTGCCCTGAAGCGATGTTCTGAGTTACTCGTTTATCACCGCTAAAAGCATTAACTATCTGGCTTAGACCTTCACGCACAGCAGCCACAATAGGCGTACTGACTTTTTGCACGGTTTCAGTTGTTGCTGTTATCGGGGCTTTTTGCTCAGCAGAAGCTTGATTAGGTTGAAGCACATTCGTTAACTGATTGGTACTTAGTTTAGGTGATGCTACGGGTGTTGCGCCATTTGCTATATCCATTATGACGCGCTGGGTTTGCGCATTTACCGGTAGATTCAATGTTTTCACCAATTCAAGCACGGCACCGGCGTTTTGCTGAGTGATATTGATGTGGGCACTGGCCCGAGGCTGAAATTGGGCTAATGTTTCCGGATTACGAATAGCTGCGCTGCCATCTTTATTAATATTCAATTGTATTTTACTGGGTGGCAAATTTTGCAGGGCGTTAATAAGTGACACGTTATCAGAAGAAACTTTACGTAAAGTGCTGGGGGAGTGGGTTAGCCCTGAATATTCCTGACTAGAAGGCAGAGTTTTTGCGCGTTGCAGTACTTGACTCAAAACTTTGCTGTCTATGGTTAATTGCGTGGTGGGCTGTTTATGCGACAGGCCAGCATCTAACGCGCCGCTTACTAACAACTGCTTGATGGCCGGCGCGAGTTGTTCCAACGATGCTTTCGCTGGAATACTCTGTGCGTTAGGTGTGGTAGCAGTGAGTAATACTTGCCATTGATTGCCGATAGGTTTCAATTTGAGATTAACAGCGTCACCAGTGGTGATGGCTGACTGTGCACCGGCGATCACATTGAGACTGACAGCAGGTTGGTTCGGGTTTCGACTGATGCGTAAAGTGAATTGATTCCCTACACTGCTGGTCACCTGGGCTTGCGTCGTCAAAAGTGCAGGCGGTATACGCGCAGCCTGTAATTGATTGGGTGGTAAACTTAAAATTCGTTCCAACTGCTGGCTGCTTATCGTATTTGTCAGTGCGCTACGATTCACAGGTGTTTGCTGTGTACTAACAAATTGCAGAATTGGGTTTGCTACTATTTTTTGTGCTTGTGCTTGTGCTTGGACTTGGATTGCAGTCTGACTTTGTCCTGAACTATTTATAATGCTTGTCACAGCCGTTGTTAGAGCAGAAATTGCATTTGCATTTGCTTGACTCGTCGTTTGAGTTTTAGCTGGGACAGCTGTGCTAATAGTGGTGTTAGCACTGGCTGTGGAAGCCGCGACTAAATTACTGGCATTATTCGCAGCGGCACTGGTAACACTGACGTTATAGCGTTGTTGTATATCGAGTCGCCCCTTAATATCAGTGCTCGGTATTTCGACTGCTTGGCCTTGTGCAGTGGCGCTCACACTGACTTGATTAGGCGAAACTTGCTGCACAACGACCTCTGCGCTTTGACGCTGGGTATTCGTCGACGCAGCCACTTGTTGCGTTTGAGTCGCGGTTGTTTGCGTCGTTGTTGTGAGGGGGCTATCAGACATAGATGATTTATCGGCCGCGAGCGAAGAATATTAATCTAAATGTAGCACGAACCATCTTTAACGTTACCACGGTTCTCGTGCGTCGATGCAAATGGTCTACATACCGATTTAATTACATTAATAAACGCCTCTAATTAGCCTGCGATAATTATTAATTAAGCGTCTATCAGCCGGATTCACTCTGTGAGTATTCTAAATATACGAATGGATCATTCTTTAGGCCCCCAAAATTGCATCTTTAGTACATGAATTGATACGACTTATTTGTTTTTCTAAGTATTCCAGCCTGCGGTGCTGTGGTATTATCGCGACGTTTTTTTGTCGATTAAAGGTCTATTTTGCCGTTACTTTCTGCCCATGAATTGTCCGTGTCGAAGCGTGATAGATTGCTGTTTAGTAAGATAAATTTGTCCGTGTCTGCGGGTGATTTGATGTATATCAAAGGGCCAAATGGTGCAGGCAAGACGAGCTTACTGCGGGTCTTAACGGGTTTGGTGAGTCCTGATGAAGGACACGTAACCTATCGTGAGCAGGATATTGTAAAATTTCGAGACGCTTTTCATCAGCAGTTATTGTACTTCGGCCATGCATTAGGGGTTAATCGCAGTCTGAATGCGCTGGAAAATTTACACTATTGGTGTTCTCAACATGGTGTACATCCTGATGAAGCAGAAATTTATGCCGTGCTGGGTACGTTGGGGTTAGTTGGGCTTGAAGATGTTCCCGTTAATAACTTATCAGCGGGCCAGCAACGGCGTGTGGCATTGGCGCGATTTTGGTTAAAAACCAGCGCTGAAGTATGGATCTTAGATGAACCCTTTACTGCACTAGACGTACAAGGCATAGCGCTACTCAATAAACGAATTGTTGAGCATTTACAGCAGGGTGGTTGTGTAGTGATGACATCTCATCAGGCGCTGGATGTGAATTATCCGACTAAAGAGTTAGTGCTGGAGTACCGCATATGAGCGAGTCGTTAAACGCAATTTTTCGTCGTGACTTGGCTTTGGCGTATCGCCAGCGTTCTGAGTTGATGCAGCCAATGATGTTTTTTATTTTAGTGATTAGTTTGTTCCCATTAGGCATTGGGCCAAATCCTGACATTTTACAAAAAGTGGGACCGGGGGTTATCTGGGTGGCGGCAATCCTTTCCTCTCTATTAGGGATGGAGCGATTATTTAAAGACGATTACAACGATGGCTCGCTAGAGCAAATCATGTTGTCTGCTACGCCGTTACCAATAGTGGCGTTAGTAAAAGTGTTTGCTCATTGGCTGACCAGTATTGTGCCGCTTTTATTGTTGTCGCCGTTACTGGCGCTGTTCTTAAACTTGACTGAAGACATGTATTGGGCGCTGTTGTGTACATTACTATTGGGTACACCTTTGCTGAGTTTAGTTGGTGCAATAGCGGTGGGATTAACGCTAGGGTTAAATCGTGGTGGTGTGCTATTAGCACTCTTATTACTACCGGTTTTTATTCCTTTGTTAATTTTTGCCACGGCGGCTGTAGAAGCGGCGTCATTACAATTACCTTACAACGCACAATTAGCCATTATTGGCGCGATGTTATTAATCTCTTTAGCGATGGCACCTTTTGCCATCGCCTATGCATTACGAGTGAGTCAAAACTAATGTGGAAATGGTTACATCCTTATGCAAAAACGCAAAATTCTTATGAGTTGTGTGAGCGTTTACTGCCCTGGTTTGTTGTATCAGCGCTTATCACTTTTGTGGTTGGCATGGCTTGGGGGTTAGCATTTGCGCCTGCTGATTATCAACAAGGTGATTCATTCCGCATTATTTATATTCATGTTCCTAGCGCGATTTTATCTATGGGGGCATACAGCGCCATGGCGATAGCGGCCTTTATTGGTTTGGTATGGCAAGTCCGTACCGCGTTTATGGCTATGATTGCACTCGCACCAATTGGTGCGGTGGTTACTTTTATTGCGTTGTTCACTGGCGCTGCATGGGGCAAACCTATGTGGGGTACATGGTGGGTGTGGGATGCACGCTTAACATCAGAGTTAATATTGCTGTTCTTGTATTTAGGGGTGATTTCTTTATATGCCTCCTTCGAAGATAAACACCAAGCAGGCAAAGCGGCTGGTGTTATGGCCATTGTGGGCGTGGTCAACCTACCCATTATTCATTTTTCGGTGGAGTGGTGGAATACACTGCATCAAGGCGCGAGTATCACAAAATTTGCTAAACCTTCGGTTGCACCAGAGATGCTTTGGCCTTTGCTGATCAGCATTTTAGGCTTAGCGTTAGTTATGGCTGCTATTTTTATTCGTCGCTTACAAAACGAAATTGTACGCCGAGAGCTAAACCGCCCTTGGGTGCAAACGCTTGTTAGCAAGGCAAAGGAGAAATAACCAATGCAATTCGATAATTTAAGCGCATTTTTTCACATGGGAGGCTACGCATTTTATGTGTGGTTATCGTTTGGTGTTAGCGTTCTAGCATTGGTGATTTTAGCGGTCGATGCAGTGCGCCAGCAAAAAGTGTTGTTCGACGCCGTTGAAAAAGAGCAAGCGCGTAAAATACGTATTAAAGCCGCCCAAGCAAGTGCAAAGCAAAATCGACTTGATACCCAGAATATATCGCAAAACGAGGAAGTAACCCATGAACCCTAGACGTCAAAAACGCCTGATAGTTGTGTCTGCTATCGTATTGGTGATCGGCGCAGCGATTGGCTTAATGCTGTATGCACTTAGTCAAAACATTGATCTGTTCTATACCCCTTCAGAGGTAATTGATGGCAAGCAAATTGGACAAGTGAAGGAAATTCCTCAAGTTGGTCAGCGCCTACGAATTGGTGGCATGGTCGTACCTGGTTCAGTGAAAAGAGATAATGAAAGCCTAGCGGTCAGTTTTGATTTAATTGATACCGGTCCCATCGTCACCGTTAGTTATCATGGTTTGTTACCGGATTTGTTTCGTGAAGGGCAGGGGATAGTCGCCACTGGCGTGTTAACGTCCACCCATCACATTAAAGCGCATGAAGTGTTAGCAAAACACGACGAAGAATATATGCCGCCGGAACTGGCTGAAAAAATGAAGGGCATTAAACATGTTAAGCCTTCAGAGGCTTATGCGGCACCAAAGGTGAGTGGATAATATGGTTGCTGAATTAGGTAATATCTCTTTGGTCTTAGCGTTATTGATGGCGATCTCGTTAGCGATTTATCCGATGTGGGGGGCTCACAAAAATCACCTTAAGTTAATGCTAATGGCAAAACCGTTAGCCATAGGTATGTTCGTATTTACGCTTATCGCTTATTTCTGTTTAACGTGGGCATTTGTACATGATGATTTTAGCCTAGCGTATGTGGCCAGCACGTCTAATAGCACTTTACCCCTAAGATACAAGTTTACTGCTGTATGGGGCGGTCACGAAGGGTCGTTCTTGCTTTGGGTGATGATTTTCTCCATATGGACAGTCGCCGTCGCGCTTTTTAGTAAAGCTATCGAGCTAAAAATGGTCGCCAGAGTGTTATCAATTCTGGGTATGGTGGCCATTGGTTTCTATTTGTTTATGTTATTAACGTCAAACCCGTTTGATGTGCTGCTGCCTTTTTATCCGGTTGATGGGCGAGACTTAAACCCATTATTACAAGATTTTGGCATGATCATCCATCCCCCTATGTTGTATATGGGCTATGTTGGATTTTCCGTTGCATTTGCTTTTGCCCTTGCGGCCTTGATTTCTGGTCAATTGGATTCAACCTGGGCACGCTGGTCACGACCATGGACAATCGCCGCGTGGTCATTCTTAACCGTAGGTGTTGCGTTGGGTAGTTGGTGGGCTTATTACGAACTCGGTTGGGGAGGTTGGTGGTTCTGGGATCCAGTAGAAAATGCGTCATTTATGCCTTGGCTTGTGGGTACAGCCCTTATGCATAGTTTGGCGGTGACTGAGAAACGTAAAGTATTCAAATCTTGGACCGTTTTATTAGCGATAGCCGCGTTTTCACTTAGTTTGTTGGGTACCTTTTTAGTGCGCTCAGGTATTTTGGTTTCAGTGCATTCATTTGCCAGTGATCCAAGCCGAGGCATGTTTATTCTTGGCTTACTGGTCATTGTAATCGGTGGGTCGTTATTACTTTTCGCTATCCGAGCCCCTCAGCTTAAAGGCGCTGGTCGTTATCAATTATTTTCCCGCGAAGTCTTACTTGCCGGCAATAATGTGTTTTTAACTGCTGCGTGTTTAGTCGTGTTGCTAGGTACCTTGTTGCCTTTAGTTCATAAAGAACTGGGACTGGGTTCTATTTCCATTGGTGCGCCTTTCTTTAACCAAATGTTTAGTTATTTGATTGTGCCTTTTGTGCTCATAATGGGTATCGGCCCCTTATCTCGCTGGAAAAACCAACCACCGTCAGCTTTGTATAAACAGTTGATGATTGCACTTGGTTTAAGTTTATCTGCGGCCTTATTAGTGACATCGAACTTTGAACAAACCGCGTATATGGCAACATTAGGCATGGTGTTGGGTTTCTGGATTGTCGTGACCACCATCATGGAAATTCATCAACGCATTAACGCCGATAAAACATTATCCAAGCAGCCTATTTTTAGTGCGCTTAAAAAACTAACGCCAAGTCATTGGGGAATGGTGATGGGGCACCTTGGGTTTGCGGTGGCTATTATGGGCATTACCTTGGTCAGTCATTATAACCAAGAAAAACATGTGCGTATGGCCTACGGTGAAACCGTTCAACTAATGGGCTACGACTTTACCCTTAAAGGGGTCAGTAACCTTCAAGGGCCAAATTATACCGGCTATCAAGCGCATGTAGTGGCCAGTCGAGATGGAAACGTTGTGGCTAATCTTGAAGCTGAAAAACGTTTTTATACTGTGCAGCGCAACACGATGACCGAAGCGGGTATTGATACAGCGATTAATCGTGACCTGTTTGTCGCCTTGGGTGAACAATTAGACGATGGCGATTGGGCTCTGCGTATTTATGTTAAACCCTTTGTGAACTGGATATGGGCAGGGGCGTTTATTATGGCTTTTGGCGGCATTTTATCTATATCTGATAGACGTTATCGTATGCAAAAAATTAGTAAAAAAAGACCATCAGTAAACGTCGAGAAGTCTGCTCCAGTCTTGCCTGAGGTTTCCCATCAAGATACGGCGGAGTCTCGTTAATGAAAAAAATATCGTTATTTATCTTACCTTTAGTTTTGTTTGTGGGGTTAGCGGTTTTCTTGTTTCAGGGCTTGTTTAGTAATCCTAGGGAACACGAATCTCCGCTGCTTAATCAGCCAGTACCAAGTTTTATTCTGCCTGATTTAATGGATACGGATATTACTTACACCACAGAAGTTTTTGTGGGCAAGGTGACCTTGCTCAATGTATGGGGTGTTTGGTGCGTAACCTGTGCGGTAGAAATTCCGTATTTAGAGCAACTTAAAAACGACGGCAAGCATATTGTCGGATTGTATTACGATCAGGATATAGACCCCGATTTTGGTATTAAAACGGTAGCACGCGTGCAGCAAGAAGTTGATCAGAAGCTCGGTCAACTAGGTAACCCATATGCGTACAATATTTTTGATGTGAAACGTGATTTGTCACTAGATTTAGGGGTGACGGGCGCGCCTGAAACGTTCTTAATCGACAAACAAGGCAAAGTGCGTATACATCATATTGGCGATATAAACCCTAGGGTATGGCAGAAAAAATTTGAGTCTGTTTACGAGGAGTTAGTCGCTGAATGACGCGTTTTATACTTTTACCTTTTACCTTCCTTATGCTGCTAAGTTTCGCTAGTTATGCAAGCGAAGAGACCTATCAATTTGAAACTGACGCACAGAGCACCATGTTCTTTGAGCTGACCAAAGAGCTGCGTTGCCCCATGTGTCAGAATCAAAATATTGCGGATTCCGACGCTATGATAGCAGCAGATTTACGCCGTAAGGTTTATCAATTAGTGAATGAAGGCCAGTCTCGCGAACAAATTATTGATTATATGAAGCAGCGTTACGGTGATTTTGTTTATTACCAACCACCTGTTAATGCAACCACGGTTTGGTTGTGGTTATTACCGGTAATCTTTGTATTGTTGGGAATTGTTTTAGTTGTGCGCAGTCGCCAACAAAAACCCGTGACGCAAGACAAAGCCAAACTAGAAGCCGCCGAGAAGTTGCTGGAGGAAGATAAGTGAGTGTTTTTTGGATAGCCGGTATTGCACTGGTATTAGTTGCGATTGGCTTTGCGGTCTTTCCTTGGTTTGTTAATGAGCATAAGCGCGAAGATACTTTGACCAACACGCGCCTTATTCGTCAACGATTAGATGAACTGGTACGAGAGGAACGCGAGGGGCAATTGAGCGCCAGCGATAGACTCGAGACAGAAAAAGATTTAAAAATTGCTTTACTAGACGAGCAACCAAACCAGCAGCAAAGTACCAGCTCGGCGAAAGGGATTTTAGTCGTTGGAGGCCTGCTGAGTGTTGTTGCCGTCGCTATTTTGTATTGGCAAGTGAATAATGTTTCTGCATTAAATCAGTGGCAGCAAGCAATTGATCGCTTGCCAGAGCTGGCAGAGCGTATTGTGACCCAAGGGGATGCGTCAGTTAACGAAGATGACCTGCAACAATTTGCTTTGGGGCTGCGTACTAAATTGCAGAACTCAGATAACGACGCAGTCGGTTGGACTTTGTTGGGCCGAGTTTATGTTGCGATTAATCATATTGAAAGCGCCATAGATGCGTTCGAGCGCGCACTGCAAATTGACCCTAATAACATCGAGACGCTGGCCAGTTACAGCCAAGTATTATTGATGGTTAATCAAGCAGAATATTTAACGCAAGCTAAGCTGTATTTAAACAGAATTCTTGAGCTTGATCCTCAGAATACCGGGGCGCTGGGTATGTTAGCCATGGCTGCGACGCAACAGGGCGACAAGCCATTAGCAATAAAAACATGGCGTAAGTTGCAAGAATTTGTGCCAAAAGACGCTCCTATCTACCAATCGATCGAAGCGCAAATTGCTGAATTAAGTGACACGGCGCAAGCAGAAGTAACCACGAGTCCGGCTAATGCTGTAAATTCGACTCATTCCCCAGGGGCAAGTAAGGCTCTTGTTTCGGTTACCATCACCCTTGATGAGGTGTTGAAGAATAAGTTACCTAAAGAAGGCTTCTTGTTTGTATATGCACAAGATGCAAGTGGCGCAAGTAGAATGCCTGCGGCAGTAGTGAAAATGCCATTGGCTGAATTGCCGATTACAGTAGATTTGTCTGACAGCAACGCGGTGATGCCGACCCTTACTTTATCGCAGTTATCTCAGGTTCGTCTGGTCGCCAAAATATCGACCACAGGCAACGTAATGCAGGCAAGTGGAGACTTGCAAGGTTCAATGGAAATCGAGCTCGATAAATCAAAAACAGAACATTACACGATACTAATAAATGAGGAATTACAGTGAATAAGGTGAAAATTGCTGCGCTATTTTTAGTGCTATTAACGTTGGGGGGATGCGCTTCAAGTAATAAAGCAGACGAGCAGGCACAGCAATATAACGATCCCAAAGATCCCTTTGAATCTGTTAACCGGACATTTTGGGATTTTAACTACGATATACTAGACAATTATGTATTACGGCCAGTAACGGTCGTTTATGTTGATTACACCCCGCAGTTTGCGCGTACTGGTTTGTACAATATGGCACTGAATCTCGAAGAGCCATCAAACTCCGTGAATAACCTGCTGCAAGGTAAATTAGATGGCATGCTTATCAGTGTTGGGCGATTCTTGCTCAACTCCACCGTTGGCTTGTTAGGCACTATCGATGTAGCCACTGAGCTAGGTTTAGTCCGTAAAGAAGAAGAATTTGGTGAAACCTTGGGTACATGGGGCGTAGGCACAGGGCCTTATTTGATGATCCCTGCCTTAGGCCCCAACGACATTCGAAGTGGAGTGGGCGACATCGTTGATACGTCTTATTCCCCTTTAGATGCGCTTAACTTCTATTTCGCAGCCTTTAGAACGGGTATTAAAGTATTAGAAAGCCGTGCGGCTGTTATGTCTCAAGAGCAACAACTCGAACAATCAGTTGACCCTTACAGTTTCGTGAAAAATGCTTATTTCCAGAACTTAAAGTTTAAAGTAAATGACGGGCAAGTAGAGCAAACCAAAGAAGAAGAAGCATTAGACGATGATATTGATGCTTTCTTAAATGATCTATAGGTATTTATTTTACCGAACATAGTTAATAACACAAAGCCCAGATAACGTCTGTTATCTGGGCTTTTTTTTCGTCTGGCTAATGTTAACGCCAAGGTTAAAAAATACTTATTTATAACCGTTAGGGTTATTAGATTGCCAATTCCATGAGTCACGGCACATATCAGCTAGCCCCTTCTCGGCGCTCCAGCCTAATGCTTCACTGGCCATTTTAGGGTCTGCGTAACATGCTGCAACATCGCCTTCTCGGCGCGGCACAAATTTATACGAAATAGTTTGTCCGCTTTGTTTTTCAAACTCTTTGACCATGTCGAGTACACTGTAACCTTGGCCAGTTCCTAAGTTGTAGGTCACTAAGCCTACATCTTGTTGCAGCTTGGCTAGCGCTTTAAGATGCCCAGCGGCTAGGTCTTCTACGTGAATGTAATCTCGTACGCCTGTGCCATCGGGGGTGTCGTAGTCATTGCCGAATATTGACAGGAATTCACGCTTACCGGTTGCCACTTGGGTAATAAACGGCATTAGATTGTTAGGGATCCCGTTAGGATCTTCCCCAATGCGCCCAGATGGATGCGCACCTGCTGGGTTAAAATAACGCAATACAGCAATATTCCAGCTTTTATCCGATTTGTACAGATCGCGCAGTACCAACTCAACCATCAGCTTAGATTGGCCATATGGATTTGTCGGTTCTCCGGTGGGTAAACCTTCATGCAAAGGGAGTTCAACCGGATCGCCGTATACCGTGGCTGATGAGCTAAAAACAAGATTTTTGACGTTATGTTTAGCCATTGACTCACATAATACAAGCGTACCGTATACGTTGTTGTCGTAGTACATCAAGGGCTTTTCAACTGATTCACCTACTGCTTTGAGACCAGCGAAATGAATAACAGAATCGATACTGTGTTGACTAAAAACTTTATCAAGCACAGACGCATCGCGAATATCACCTTCAACGAAAGTTGCTCGTTTGCCCGTAAGCTCTTCAACACGCGCTAGCGCTTCTTTTGATGAATTGCAGAGGTTATCAAGCACAACAACCTTATTGTTGTTTTCCAACAGTTGTAGAACTGTGTGGCTGCCGATGTAGCCAGCGCCGCCTGTTACTAAAATGGTTTGCATCGATTTACTCTCCTTGAGGGTCAATTGGGGGAAGGTACTTAGCGCACAAGCTGTATTGAATGGGCCTGAGTACGAGCGGGTACAAGGCGGCAACGAGTGCAGCCCAAAGCAATGAATACCAACTTTCAGTGCTTCTAAATATTAGGATAAATATGGGTAAGAGCACCGCTAATTTTAAAACATTTAGCAGCAGCTTTTCTGGCCCAGTAAGCTTATTTTGTGCTTGTTGAATTAACGCTAAACGCTCGGTAAGCGGTAACTGAGAAATACTAGGAATGTCACGGGACGAAAAATAGATATTCATTTTACCCTGGCTTATGTAAAAGAAACGCCCAGCTGCATTTCAGCAGATAGGCGTCTTTTATAATATTATACTATTAATTGCACTGCCACTGGCAAAATGTAATTAACTAGCTGGTCGGTTGACCTAGTCTAAACATATTCTACGCACGTTTATTCTCAGCAAGCTTTTCCCATGCTTTAGTTTTAAAACTAACAAGGAAGATAACAATGCCAATAGCGATGGTGAATAAGCTAATTTGTAAATACAGATCAGGCATGTCTTCGACTTTGTTTGGGTCGAAATTACCAGCAAGCAAGCCAGCGATCACATTACCAATAGAATAAGTCAGTACAAATACGCCCATCATCTGGCCAGCGAAACGTTTTGGAGACAACTTACTTACCGCTGCTAATGCAACCGGGCTTAAGCATAATTCACCGACTGTATGCAAGAAGTAAGTAGCCACTAACCAATAAGGTGCTACGCGTAAACCTGTAGCAGCTGCTTGTGCCGCAAAGAACATTACCAAGAAACCAGTGGCCATAATAATTAGGCCAACCGCACATTTCAAACCGTATGAAGGTGTTAACATGCGTTTAGCTAAGTTTATCCACAATGCCGCGAAAAAAGGTGACAACAGAATAATGAAAAATGAGTTAGCTGATTGAAACCAAGCGGTAGGAATTTCGAAATCACCCAGCATTCGTTCAGTATAATCACGGCCAAAGAGGTTCAATGACGAACCTGCTTGCTCAAAGCCCGTCCAAAAGAATATAGAGGCTAAGCAAACCAAAAATAGTGCGCCGACACTGCGTTTTTCATTACTATCTAAGTCACCTAAGAAGAATATACCCGCGTAATAGGCCAAAAATACCACCGTAATCGCGATGGCTGTGTATTGCGCCATTGTTACAGGGTCGAAGCTAAGTTGACCGCTGATCATGGCGTACGTTACAACTGCCAAACCAATTAGAAAAAGGGTAATAATTTGCCATGCACGCTTATTACCAGCGGCAGACATCGCGACCATCGGCTGCGCGCCAGCACCATCTAGCTTATGCAGTGTTAAACGATATTGAATTAAACCAATACCCATACCGATAGCTGCGGCACCGAACGCCCAATGCCAACCCATTTCAACTTGAAGGTAACCACAAACAAGGTAACCAATGATTGAACCTAGATTAATTCCCAAATAATAAAGTGTGTACCCACTATCACGGCGACCGTCGTTATCTGCATACAGTTGACCCACCATTGCGCCAATATTCGGTTTAAGCAAACCGGTGCCTAACACCACTAATACTAGACCGACGAAGAAAGTAGAGTCATTGGGTATGGCCAGTACTATGTGGCCTAACATAATAATAATTCCACCGTACCAAACAGCTTGCTGCCCGCCAATTAAGCGATCGGCTATCCAGCCACCTGGCAAACCCATAAAGTAAACAGCACCGGTGTATAAGCCATAAATAGCCGTAGCAGATGCAACGGTTATCACTAAACCGCCCTCTTGAATACTTGCGGTCATAAAAAGCACCAATAAAGCACGCATGCCGTAATAACTCATGCGCTCCCACATCTCAGTAAAGAATAGGGTGGAAAGGCCCCCTGGTTGGCCTAAAAAATCTTTGGTTTTTGTTGTCATATTACCTGCCGTAAACCTCGTTAGCGTCTTTAAATAATAAAGAAACATGAATGTAAGACGCTAAACAGTTTGGTTATAATTATTGTTTTTGCCGACTGCTCTAACGGCAGTTAACGATTTTCAGCCACGTTTATACTAGAGCCAGCGGGTGATGACAAGAAAGGGGATGAAATCTTGTTTTATTTTACTGTGCAGGGCTTAATACTGTTAAGCGAAAAAATATTGGCGGCTGGTGATTACGCGCCCCCAGACATGTAGGGTTAGAATGATTAAATTAGTAGCATTTTGGCAACTTACTTTTTAATGTATTCGAAATCTTTACAGTCAATAACTTACGAGTACAAATTTTAACGTTTAAATGCTGGTAATAGAGGTTCTTGATTTGCTAACATACCGCTGCATTTTCTCCGGTGGTGAATCAATTGGCTATTTTAGTCAACTCCACTTTAGGATAAGAACTATTTTCGCCTGATTTTTATGTATTTCTGTAGGAAAGGTGTTGTTGGGGTTTAGATTGAAAAGTGTTTACGGCAATACTTCGAAAAGGAATATAAAGTAGTATGTTCGCTCATTTGGAACTTTTTCCGATATTTACGGCAGCTTTTGTCGCATTTGTTTTGCTTATCGTGATGACACCGATGGCGCACCATCTTGGCTTGGTCGATGAACCGGGGCAACGTAAACACCATCGCGATACCGTGCCGTTGACGGGCGGCGTAGCTATTTTTATGGCTGTGCTTATTGCTAGTTTTGTAACAGACGTGTGGCTTAAAAATGGCTCATTGTTTTTTACAGCTGCAGCCTTCATTGTTCTTCTTGGCATGTTAGATGACAAATTCGATTTGAGTCCCAAAGGTCGATTATTCTGTCAATTCGGTGTTGCAGCCATTATGGCGTGGAGCGCTCAAAATCATATTAGCTCTTTGGGCGATATCTTGGGTACGGGCAGTTCAGACCTTGGTATGTTCGGTTATTTTTTCACCCTTGTTTGTGTAGTAGGCGTGATTAACGCTTTTAATATGATTGACGGCATCGACGGGTTAGCCGGCGGAATGAGCCTAGTTGTGCTCAGTGGCGTGGTATTTTTACTTATATTCTCAAATAATAGCAGTGCAATAATGGGCCCCATGCTTATTATTGCGGCGATTGTTCCCTTTTTAGCATTTAACCTCAGCTGGAAAGGCTTTAAAGGCAATAAAATTTTTATGGGTGACAGCGGCAGCATGTTCGTTGGTTTAACCATAGTGTGGTTGATGGTTGACTATACCCAAGGCAGCAACCCAGCCATGCGACCTATAACGGCAGCCTGGATTATCGGTCTACCGTTAATGGATATGGCGGCAATTATGTATCGCCGAGCGCGTAAAGGTCAGTCAATGTTAAGACCTGATCGTCAGCATCTACATAATATTTTTATGCGTGCTGGGCTTTCTTCCCGTCGTGCATTAGCGGCCATACTATTACTAGGGTGTGGCTACGCCTCAGTTGGTATTTTAGGCGAAATATATAAAGTGCCAGAGTCTTATATGTTTGCCAGTTTTATCGTATTACTCATTGTCTATAGTTTTGTTATTCAAAATATATGGATAATTCTGCGTTTTATTCGCGATAAGCGAGCTGCTTAATTAAATAAGGCTATTCGGGTAGTAAAATTTACGCCTGTTTAGTCCAAGTCATTTTACTAATGTGTGGCTTCGCGTTAGTCTTCACCCACTGAATTTTAGACCCTATGTTGTATATGAATAAATATTGTTATTTTTTGGCGAGCGTCATGCTTTTTCAAGGCTGTACAAGTATCAGTCAACCGACTGCTAGTAGGCCTCTTGTGGAGCATGAGTATGTTATTGCGGCCCCAGCAGAAAGCGATTTAATGCAGAGACAGCTAAGTCGCAATGAAAGTGGCTCAAAGATTAGTGTAAACAAAGAATCCGGTACGATAGGCGCGCAATTTTTTGCTGCTACTGGGGCCACTTGTCGTAAAGTTTATTTTACTACTAGCGGGCAGACAGTCTTCTGCCGAAATGAATTAAAACAGTGGTATCGGGTTAAGTCTGTTATTTCTGTATATGCTGAAAATTCACGTGGAGGAGCCCAGTAATGAAACGTATTCCATTATTTTTCCGCGTTATCAGCGGTCTGTTTTTTGTATTTTCGTTTGGTATTGCGGCACAACAAAGTGCTTCTGAAGATCAATTGCGCCAAGCACGCGCTGCTGCCGGTGAAAGCCAGCAAGTAGACGTATCGCAATATATTCAATCTGGCGGTAACAATACTGGGCGTGGTTCAGATGTAAATGTACCGGGTAGCAATAATGCCAGATCAATGTCTGAAGAAGAAATGGGCTTACCCCCTCCTTTTGGCGCAAACTTGTTCGATGGCGGCTTTGAGTCAGAGCGCAGTGACGGCTTAAACAGTTCATATTTAGTGGCTCCCGGCGATAAATTATCCATTCAAATGTGGGGTGCCGTGAATAGTGCCAATGTGGTTACAGTCGATAACCAAGGCAATGTGTTTATTCCAGATGTAGGGCCAATCAAAGTTAAGGATGTGCCTGCTAACCAAGTTAACAGCACTGTTACCCAAAAGATAAAATCAATTTATACCAATAACGTCAGTGTTTACGTTAATTTGCTTACTGCCACGCCTATCAGTGTCTTTGTGGCAGGGCCAGTAGAAAGACCTGGCCAATACGCTGGTTTAGCGTCTGACTCATTATTGTTCTTTTTGAAGCGAGCCGGTGGAATCGATTCGTTTCGTGGAAGCTACCGGAATATTAAAGTCTTACGTCAAGACAAGGTTGTTTTGGAATACGATCTATACGATTTTCTTAAAGAAGGGAAGTTAGAAGCATTTTCGTTTAAAGATGAAGACGTGATTTTTGTAGAGGAGCAAGGTCCGATGGTCACGGTTGAAGGCTCGGCTCGATACCCCTTTAGATTTGAATTAGAAGCAGAGCAGGCCGCTGGACAAGATCTCATGTATTACGCACGGCCATTGAGTAAATCTAGCCATGTGGCGATTACGGGCAATCGTCAAAATGGCTTCGTATCGGTTTATCTACCTTTGGCTGAGTTTTCAAGTTTTACCATGGAAGACGGCGACACCGTATTATTTAACGACGATATTCGCCCTCAAGTAATTAGCGTTCAAATATCAGGTAGCTACAAAGGTCAGTCCTTTTACACCGTTAAAAAAGATACACGTTTACTCGATTTACTTAGTCATATTGAAGTCGACCCAAAACAAGCCAACTATGGTGCGATTTACATAAAGCGTGAGAGCGTAGTCGAGCAGCAAAAAGCCTTGCTTGAAGAGTCTCTGCAGCGACTTGAAAGAAACATATTTACTGCGCCGGCATCAAGCAGCGGTGAAGCATCTATTCGTGCTCAAGAAGCTCAGCTAGTTACACAGTTTGTTGCCCGAGCTCGCGCTGTGGAACCGCTTGGTAAGGTGATCGTTTCTGAAAGCGGTAAGGTAGCAAATATCCGTTTAGAACAAGGTGACGAAATCATCATCCCAGCGCAGACTGATTTAATTCAGGTCGCAGGAGAAGTGCTCATGCCTCAAGCCATCGTTTACAACCCTAATGCAACCCTTACGGACTATGTAGCATGGTCAGGTGGCTTTAGCGATCGAGCTGACGATGAACGCATCGCAATCGTACATGCTAACGGTTTAACTAGCTTTATGGCTGGCGACAGCGACTTGTGGTTTACTGGTGAGCAGAGTAATCAACTTGCGCCTGGCGATCAGATCTTAGTTCTTCCTAAGGTTGATACTAAGTTGCTGCAATCAATCAAGGATATAACACAAATTATCTATCAGATTGCCATTGCTGCCAACGTAGCAAGAGATTAATGAGCAGACTGATTTAGCATGACTGCCGTTACTAAAAGAAACAAATGGGAAATATGGCGTGATGTAATATTCGCGCTTTTTGCTCGTGAAATTCGCACAGGATTTAATGATAAATTAGGCTTGAGCTGGGCCATCTTCAACCCAGTTATCTTTATTTTTGTCCTATCGTTTTTACGTGGTCGGTTAGGTGGAGAAGAAACACACACCATACCTACCTTTACATTTATGGCCATTGGGATTTTGTTTATTCAAAGTTTTCTGCAAACCATGAATGGTTCGTCTCGCGCCATAATGAGAAACAAAGCGCTATTTGCTTTTAGGCAAGTACAACCCATTAGTGCAGTAATTGCTGGTGCACTGTTTGAGTTATTGGTAAAAATATTCGTTATCACTGGAATAATAATAATAATGTACTTCATGGGGATGGATCTAAAAGTTTCTAACCCTTTATTGTTCTTAGCCTGTTTTTTCCAGTTATGGCTTTTTGCCGTGTCATTAGGTTTGCTTTTCGGTATAGCGGAGATGTTTATTCAAGAAATAAGCAAGGTAAAAGATTTACTGACTCGGCCATTATTTTTCATATCGGGAGTCTTTTTTTCGCTACAAGATTTCTCTCAAGAATATTGGCGTTATCTAGATTGGAATCCAGTGTTGCATGCTATAGAGCTAGCGCGATATTCGGTCCATTCAACTTATGGAAATGAAGGTGTTAGCTTACAATATCTTAGCTGCAGTGTTTTAATTTCCTCTTTCGCAGCACTCGCTATTTACCATGTTTCATGGAAACAGGCAATAAGTCGATGATACGGCTAGAGAACGTCACAAAATACTATCCTTCGCGTTTAGGTAAACAGTATATTTTCAAAAATCTGAGTTTCGATATTCCTTCTGGTCATAATATAGGTATTTTGGGCTCAAATGGCGCAGGTAAGTCCACCTTATTTCGATTATTAGCCGGAAGCGAATATCCTAATAAAGGCCGAATTATTACTGACCTTAGTCTGTCTTGGCCAGTAGCGTTAACGACTGGTATACATCAACAAATGACAGGGCGCGAAAACACTCGCTTTATTGGTAAAGTAAATGGTGTAGCGGATTTGGATACTTATGTAAAACGTGTGATGGAGTTTGCTGAATTAGGCGAAAAATTCAATTTGCCAGTAAGAAACTATTCAAGTGGTATGAAACCTCGATTGGCATTCGCATGTTCTATTGCAATCGATTTCGACGTTTATCTAATCGACGAAGTAACATCTGTTGGTGATGCTAAATTCCGCAAAAAAGCTAAAGAAGCATTGTTAGAGCGAAGTGAAATAGCGAACGTGATTATGGTTAGTCATGAAATGGATGAAATTAGGCAGTTTTGTGATAGCGCAATCGTTCTGCACAAAGGTGAATTAACTTTTTATAACGATCTCGAGCAAGGGATCAAACAATATCAGGCTTTATAAATATGACTCAACAGGCTCAATTAGAGTTAGAAGAGAGGTTTCGAGTATTACGTGCAGCACTGACGGCAGAGCAGTGGTCGGATTGGCATGACTTAAATGCACGAGTAGACGAGCTTGCTCCGATTGATATCGCACTAGCGTTTAGGCTTATGCAACGAGTGAAGAATCTTAATCCTACAGAACAAAATATACATCGACTAACTGAATTGCAAAAACAAGCATTAGAAGAGATACCCGCATTAGCGGTAACATCTTCACGAGAATCTAAAGGTGCACGATTGTTAAATAATGCTCAGACCCTTAAGGAACAGATATCAGGAGTGTTTTCACACCCCCAATTTGCAAAGTTTAAGCGGCCTTTCACCGTATTTGTGGTCTTACCTTTTCTTATATTTTCTTTCTATCAAATTCTACTTGCAAGTCCAAGATACGAGAGTCAATCAAGGTTAATAGTTAGAGAACCCGACAGCATGGCAACGCTAGACCCTACAATGGCACTGATGTCAGGGATTGGTGTTGGTAGTGGTAGTTTAGATACTGAATTAGTGAAAGCTTTCATTTATTCTAACGACATGTTGGACTACCTAGAGAATAAGTTAAGTGTTAAAAAACATTATAGCGATAACAAATATGATGTTTTTAGCCGAGTTGCTGATGATTCAAGCAGAGAAGGTCTTTTTAGTTATTACTCAGATAAGGTAACAGTTGAGATAGACGATGAATCACAAGTCATTAGCATTTTTGTGCAAGCTTTTGAACCTGATTTCGCTAAGTTAATGAGTTCAAATATTGTCGAACACGCCGAATGGTATATAAACGAAATTGGACACAATCTTGCTAAAAAACAACTGGAATTCGTTAAGTTAGAGCATCTCAAGGTCGAACAGCGATTGCAAGAGGCGAAGACCGCATTGTTGGCCTTCCAACATCGACATGATTTACTTGATCCAGAAGCCGAGGGGATCGCTTTACAAAAAATAACCTATCAACTTGAAAGTGAAGTTGCAGCAAAACGTACCGAACTTAGGTCATTACGGAGCAGCATGAGTGATAATGCGTCACAAGTTATTCAGGCTATCTCTCAACTGGAAAGTATGCAATTGCAACTTGAAAATGAAAGAGCTCGACTCACACACCGGCCAAAAGACGATGATATTTTACCTGATGACGAAAAAGATCTAAGTGTTAGTCAAATTGTAGCTAAATTTAGTGACTACAAGATCAACATGGAGCTGGCACTGCAGGCTTATACATCCTCACAAATTTCTTTAGAGAAGTCTAGAATAGAGGCATACCGTCAGTTAAAATATCTGGTTGTTGTTGAGTCGCCGACGAAACCAGAAGAAGCTAAATATCCTACAGTGTTTTACAACATCAGTTTGTTTCTAGCTGTGATTATTATGATTTTTGGTATTGGCCGTATATTGGTGGCAACAGTTGCTGAATTGCGATAATTCAGCACACAAGTATAAGGTTCGTTTTGAGCTATACAAATGAATTTAAGTTAGGAATTAAGAATAATAATTTAGGTGATAAAGTGAATAGAAAAGGAATAGTTTTAGCGGGAGGTTCAGGTACACGCCTTCATCCCTTGACCACAGTTACAAGTAAACAGCTTATGCCAGTTTATGATAAACCGATGATTTATTACCCAATTTCCACTTTAATGTTAGCTGGTATTAGAGATATTTTAATCATATCGACTCCTGAAGAATTGCCGCGGTTTAAGTCTTTGTTGGGTACTGGGGAAGCTTGGGGTGTTCAATTTAGCTATATCGAACAACCATCGCCAGATGGTCTTGCCCAAGCATTTTTACTAGGGGAAGAGTTCATAGGAGAAGATCATTGTGCGTTGATTTTAGGTGATAATGTTTATTACGGTCACGATTTGCAACTTTCTCTTACCAACGCAAATAAACAAAGTTCGGGCGCCACAATCTTTGGATATCATGTTCATGATCCTGAGCGTTATGGTGTAGTAGATTTTGATGATGATTGGAAAGCATTGTCTATCGAAGAAAAGCCTGCAAAACCTAAATCTAACTATGCAGTTACTGGTTTATATTTTTACGACAATCAAGTTGTTGAATTAGCTAAAAAGGTGAAACCATCCATACGAGGTGAATTAGAGATAACTGACCTCAACAACCTGTATTTAGCTCAAGGAAACTTACGAGTGGAATTGATGGGACGAGGTTCTGCTTGGTTAGATACAGGTACGATAGATAGTTTGCTTGAAGCATCAAACTTTATAGCGGCGATCGAAAAGCGCCAAGGTTTGAAAATATGTTGTCCCGAAGAAATCGCTTATCGAAAAGGGTTCATCGGTGCAGTAGAGCTTAAAAAGTTAGCCAAACCTCTGATAAAAAGTGGTTATGGAAAGTATCTTAATAAGCTTTTGACTGAAAAAGTGAAATAAATAAAATGAAATTAGTACCAACAAACATCCCAGATGTGAAAATTATCGAATCCACCGTCTATGGCGATGAGCGAGGCTTTTTCATGGAAACGTATAGAGATGATTGGTTCAAAAAAAATGTGGCAAACGTTGAGTTTGTGCAAGATAACCATAGTAAATCAAAACACGGTATCCTTCGTGGATTGCATTATCAATTAGAGCATACTCAAGGAAAGCTAGTACGGGTAACTAGTGGTGAAGTATATGATGTGGCTGTTGATATGCGTAAATCATCCCCCACATTCGGAAAAAGCTTTGGTACATCATTGTCGGCAGAGAACAAGCGACAGTTGTGGATACCCTCTGGGTTTGCACATGGATTTTATGTTATGTCAGATTTTGCAGAATTCAGCTATCGTTGTACTGATTATTATCACCCCCAATCTGAAGTATCTATTCGCTATGATGATGTCACTATCAGTATTAAATGGCCTTTAGTTAACGCTGAAAAGCCAAGTTTGTCTGAAAAGGATAAAGAAGGCTTAGATTTTAATTCAGCTCCCAGTTTTGATTAAACTTTGTAATTAATAGTTGATGGGTATATGACAATTATTGTAATAGGTAAAAGCGGTCAGCTAGCCCAAGAGTTGGCAACGCTGGATGAGCGCGTGATATGTTTGAGTCGGACTGATATTGATATAACAGATAGTGATAGCGTCGCTTTAACACTTTCTAAGTATGATGTAACGGGAGTTATTAATGCTTCAGCTTACACTGCTGTAGATAAAGCGGAATCAGAACAATCACAAGCTTATGCAATTAATACGGTGGGGGTGGGTAATTTAGCCAAATACACAAATAAGGAAAATTTGTCTTTTGTACACGTATCAACTGATTATGTATTTTCTGGTGACAAAGGTTCGCCATACCTTGTAAACGATCCGCATGCGCCTATTGGTGTGTATGGCAGGAGCAAAGCAGAAGGCGAAATGGCCATCGAGCAATACGCTGCTAATGTTGGCTGCATAATCAGAACTAGTTGGGTATATTCTCGGTTTGGCAATAATTTCGTAAAAACCATGCTTAGATTAATGGCAGAAAAAACTGATTTAAGTATTATTGACGACCAAATAGGTTCACCTACATCTGCCAAAGCGCTAGCCAATGCTTGCTTATACGCAGTTAATAATAATGTAACCGGTACTCACCACTATACTGACTCAGGCGTTTGCAGTTGGTATGATTTTGCGGTGGCAATCCAAAGCCTGGCATTGGAGAAGGGCTTATTGACGCATGCCATACCTATTAAGCCTATTTCCAGTCTAGCTTACCCTACCCCAGCTAAACGACCCCATTATAGCGTGTTGGATAAAAGTACCTTGGCCTTTGAATTTAGTGGATTGATACCTCAATATTGGCGTAAGGCCCTTAGCGACATGTTAGATGAACTCACTTAATGAGGTTTTAATACATTCAGAACATAGAACATAGAACATAGAATTTAGAATTTAGAAGATAAACATATGAAAAAAACACTATTAGTCACCGGCGGAGCCGGATTTATCGGCGCCAATTTTGTTCATTATTGGCTGAAAAAAAATACACAGGATAGGGTGATAGTGTTAGACGCACTGACCTATGCCGGTAACAAGGCAAGTTTGGACACGGTTGCCGACAACAGCAATTTTGAATTCGTCCATGGCGATATCTGCGATACACCATTGGTGGAAACGCTGCTGAGCGAAAAAGGCATCGATACCATAGTGCATTTTGCGGCAGAGTCCCATGTCGACCGCTCGATTACCGGGCCCGATGCCTTTATCGAAACCAATATAATAGGTACCTATAGCCTTTTGAAAGCGGCGAAGAAAATCTGGATTGATGTGCCCAAAGCAAATGGCCATGATCCACTAGTACATCGTTTTCATCATGTTTCTACCGATGAAGTATACGGTGAGTTAGGACCAAGCGATCCAGCTTTTACTGAAGAAACCGCCTACGCACCAAACTCACCTTACTCAGCTTCAAAAGCGGCCAGCGACCACTTAGTACGCGCCTATCATCATACTTATGGTTTAGAAGTAACCACTTCGAACTGTTCGAATAATTACGGGCCTTATCATTTTCCTGAAAAGCTTATTCCGTTAGTTATCACTAGCATTCTTTTTGATAAACCATTACCTGTATACGGCGACGGTCAGCAGATCCGTGATTGGTTATTTGTAGAAGATCATGCCCGTGGCATTGAACTGGTGTTAAGCAATGGCCGTTTAGGTGAAAACTACAATATTGGTGGCCATAACGAATGGGCAAATATCGATATTGTGAAACTGGTATGTAAATTACTTAACGATAAATTCCAAAATAACGATGAACTAGCCGCTAAATATCCATTAGCTAAAAGTGCTATAGAAAACAGAGCTGAATCTCTAATCACATTTGTTCAAGACCGAGCTGGCCATGATTGGCGCTATGCGATTGATGCAACTAAGACTAATAACGAGTTAGGTTACAAACCTGTCGAATCTTTCGAAACAGGAATTCATAAAACAATTGAGTGGTATTTAGATAGTACTGATTGGTGGGAAGAGCTACTGTGAATCCCAAAGTATGCGTTCTAGGCGCCAGTGGTTTCGTTGGTAGTGCTATCATATCTAGATTAGAAATGGTTGGTATTGATTGGGTAGGTGTTTCAAGGAATGCAAATGATCACCCCAAATTTATACAGGCTAGTCTAGATGATAGAGATATGCTTAGTGAATTGATTACTGATTATTCTTGTGTAATTAACGCTATGGGATCACATAAACCTAAAGACTTTGAATCAGATACTAAATTAGTTTTTTGCCAGTTTTGGGAAAGTATTCAGAAGTTAAATCTAATCTTACGTGATTCTAAAGTAGACACTCTATTGCACATATCATCCGCTGGTACAGTTTATGGGGAATATATAGATGAGCCTTTTAAAGAGGATAGTTTACTGTTACCAATTTCTTGGTATGGCAGAGCAAAAACGATAGAAGAGTCACTATACGAGAAGCAGGCATATGAATTTGGTTTTAATTACAAATGTGCCAGGTTGGCTAATCCTTTTGGAAATGAGGTTTATACAAAACATGGTTTTATTGATGTTTTAATAAATACTGTTAAAACAGGCGGTATATTTAATACATTTAAAGACCATGGTCATTGTAGAGATTTTATTCATTCATCAGATATGGCTGAAGTTATAGTTAATATATTATTGATGGAATCCACTAATCCTATAGAAATTTTTAATGTTGCCTCTGGTAATTCAAAATCGTTGTCTGATTTACTGATTTATACTAAAAAATTAATTCCAGAGTTTACTTTTAAATACGATTTTATAGCGAGTGACTATGATGTCCGTAAAAATATTCTAGATGTTTCAAAAATCAAAGCGCTAGGTATTTTTCCCAAACAATTAAAAACATCTGAAGATTATATTTATAGAAAGTTATTGTCAAAATAGCTCCAATGGAATAAAAAATACCGAAATGAATAACTTTGAAAATTTAAGCGATACCCATAAAAGCGAATATTACTTCATCAAAGCGTTAGATATAGATTGGAATATTTTTTATGAGCATAATAAAATTGATTCCTTACTAGAATGTGAACTGTTTTTTGTTTTATATGCAGTAGAATTAAAACTAATAATCCCTAATATAATTGATAGTGGTTTTTATATTGAAAGTTATCCTGATGTAATCGAACTTGGCATGAATCCATTGGTACATTATCTAAATTATGGTATCAGTGAAGGGCGTAGCCCATTCCCAGTAGAAATAGAAGAAATAGAAGAAATAAAAGAAATAAAAGAAATAAAAGAAATAGAAAAAGCTGCTACTGAAATTTTTAACGAAAAACAAAAAGCACATGAATATTTTGTTTTAGAAAGCTCCAATATAAATTGGTTAGGATATGGCCAAACATTTGGGCTTGAAGAAAAATCAGCAGCAATAATCCATTATATAAATAATTGGATGGCAGACAAACCATTATTTGAAAGTGTTTTTGATACTGGCTTTTATATTTCAGAATATGAAGACGTTCTTGTCTCAGGCATTAACCCTTTAGTTCATTATTTAACATCAGGTATTGGGGAAGGCCGATTTCCCACTATTGAATCGAAAAATAACAAACCGTTAAGTATCGATGATTTAAATGCTACTCAACTCCATGAGTTTGAGCATTTAAGCAATATTAATTTGTCTTGGTCTGACTATTATGACTTTAATGGTATTTCAACTGAAGAACAGTTAGATTCACCATTGTTACATTACATTCTCTATTGGACTAAACAGGACTTGATACTCCCTGATTTTTTTATCACGTCTCTATACTTAGAACAATACCCAGACATAAAATCAAGTAAAGTAAATCCTCTTTATCATTATGCTTTATACGGTAAATCTGAGGGGCGTGTTGGTTTTTTTGATCTTGAGCAACATGTTATCGATGGTGGACAAAAATATAACGAAAAACTGGAAACTTTAATTGTAGTTTGTCATGAATCTTCAGCCACTGGAGCCCCTCTTGTTGGTTACAATGTAAGTGATAAATTTAAGGAAAAGTATAATGTTATCAATATTGTACTTAAAGAGCGACATTTGCATGCCGCATTTACTGAGGCATGTTTTTTACTAATTAGTGATTTGCAAGGTAATGGGCCAGGTATTGCTAGGGTAGTTTTGAATGGGGTAAAAAGAAAATATCCTATCAAAGCAATTATTTGTAACTCAGCAGAAACATTCCCTTTGTTACAAGCTGCAAATGAACTAGATATTCCAACTGTTTCTTTAGTACATGAATTTTCAGAATATTACTGGAAAGGTCGAATACTTCACACGTCTTATTTCGCCGACAGGGTAGTCGTACCTGCTTCTATTATTAAAGATTCAATGCTTAAAGAGTTTAGAGAATTAGACAAAATAAAAGAAGAGCCAAACCATATTAGAATAAAGCCTCAGGGTAAGCTTCCTTTTATTCCTGAAGGGCATGGTGATATAGACTCTATAGATGTTTTATATAAAAAACTAAGCATAAAAAATAGAGATGACACTAAAATAATTCTAGGTGCAGGATATGTACAAATTAGAAAGGGAGTTGACTTATTTATTTCCATGGCAAAGCAAGTGAAAGACAGCTATAAAGGCAATTGTAAGTTCGTTTGGGTTGGTGCAGGCTATGAACCTGATTCAGATTTTGCCTATTCAAACTGGGTACAAACTCAAATAGAAAAATCCGGGTTAATTGATGATGTTGTATTTTTAGAACATCAAAAAAATCTTGATAACATTCTTGCAATCACCGATGTTTTTGCCATGACATCAAGATTAGATCCGTTTCCTAATGTTGTTATAGATGCTTTACAAGAAAATGTTCACGTAGCTTGTTTCGAAGGAAGCACTGGTTGTGCTGAATTCATGAAAAACCACCAAGCTGACTGTACCATTGTAGATTATCTTGATACGCACAAGTTAGCTGAAGGTATTGCTTTGCAACTAAAAGTGAAAAGCACGCTAAAAGTTAACAGAGAAATCGTTAATAAGCATCTTTGTTTTGATGAATATTTACAGTTTTTAGAACAAACAATTGATGAAGCCTGCAAGTTTAGGAAAGAAGTTATTGTAGCTAAACAGCTAATCAAAGAGTCAGGGGAATTTGATTATACATATTTTGGTATGGGCGCTGACGAATCTACAGCCTTGAATTTATACACCCAATTAGCACTGAAGGGGGTACACTTATTTAATCCAAAACAGGGCTTTAATGAAAAACATTGGTTAGCAACAGAAGGTAAAGGTAATATTTACCAAATACCTCTTTATGAAGCACTGAAGAAAAATAGTAAACCTATAACGCATAATTGTTTAATGCTTAACAATAACAATAACAATAACAATAACAATAACAATAACAATAACA